>Ga0185342_1000021_pt1 | contig 130573 bp, 108 predicted proteins | sample ConPoolayeEmetaG_FD_128045 | JGI IMG/M metagenome (GOLD analysis project Ga0185342, IMG submission 128045) | Hot spring microbial mat communities from California, USA to study Microbial Dark Matter (Phase II) - Cone Pool mat layer E metaG... ... | reverse complement strand
AGAACAAGAAAGCCAAGGGAAAAAACAACCTGGACGGCACGGGTAGCAAACCAGGAAAAACCTGGAAACAAAACTGATGATAATTTCTGCCAGGCAAAAAGAAGGGAATGATGAAAATGACCGCCTATCCAGAACATCCTGGCAAAAGTCTGCCAGCCAGCATAGAATGGTAACCAGATGATTACTGCCACCAGTACCGCAAGAAAAAGAGAAACAACCCTGTCCCTCCTTTCTTCAATGAGCTTTAAATGGAAAGGAAAGTATAAGACAGTAAAAATCTTTGTCAGTGCAGAGCATGCTAAGAAAAAACTACTGGCCAGACATTTTTTTCTGTGAAAAAACCAGAGACCAAGAAGAAGAAAGAAAATCATTGCCATATCATTGGTAGAACCAGGAACAGAATAGATAAGTAAAAGAGGATTCCATCCGTAGACAAGCATTCCCCTGCGAGCTTTTTCTGGCAGTGTCAGCTTTAAGATGCGAAATATCAACCAGGTATTTGCTAAATGCATGACAAGAATGAAAATGCGGAAAACACCAATCTGAGTGATGATACTTTTACCGCCCAGGTAAAACAATCCTGCCTCCAGCCAGTGCCAGAGTGGACCATAGGCGGATGTAAAATCCTTCCACCCAACATAACGATAGAAGCTATCTGCCGCAAATCTTGAAGGCGGAACAAGATAGGGATTTGCTCCATAATGTGCTACCATCCTGCCCTGGAAGATGTAAAGGAATATATCATGGTGTTTGCCGGGAGGAAAAAAGAAAAGAGAAAAACAAAAAATTGCAGTACTGCCCAGGATATACCGCACCGAAAAATTCTCTCCGTCTCTAATCGCCAGCAGATAGCCAACAACAAAAACAATAATGACCGCTGCGTAAAAACTGCCAACCCACCAACCAGAAAAAAGCCAGCCCGGTAAAGACGTCAGAAAAGAAAATTTTTCCGCAGGTAGCATCGGCAGATATTTTGTGATGAGCCCTGCCACTCCCTTTGCTCCCTTTCTGGAAAGAGCAAAGAAAACCTGGAAGATTACATACCCGAAACAGGCAAACTCCATCAAAGCAGTCGCTAATATCTTCCTGCGCACCACTGCTATCTCCACTGTTCACCCTCTCCCTTCATAGGACGCGCAATAACCACAAGCGACCAGCACAACCCGCATAGCAAGATAAGATTTCTCATTTGAGACAACATAAAAACAGGGAAAGAAATTCCAGCAGGTTTTCCATGCTGATAGTATTCTCTCACCTGAAATATTTTTACCGGTTCAAAGCCGCAGGCAAGCAGTACCCGTGGTAACGATTTCTTATCAAAATGATGAATCTGGGCAGGGATGTGAAGAATCGTTCTACTTCTTCCGGTGAAAGAAAAAAGTCTTGCCAGAGAAAAGAGTGCTGGTGAGTGTAGCGGTGTTTTAATGACAATAAAACCACCAGGATTAAGAAGATGATGACAGCACTTGAGATACTCTGCTGCCTCCGGCACGTGAGCCAGCACATCCCAGAAGGTAATTACATTAAAGGTTTCTGAGGATTCCATTTCTGTCAGCGATTTCTGGATAACAGTGAATCCCTGCTTTCTACACCAGTTAGTCGCAAAATTAGATACTTCTATACCCATTACCTTCCATCCAGCCTTCTGCGCGACACCTAAAAAAATGCCCACACCACAACCGACATCAAGAAGACTGCCACCCGGGGGAACATATTTTCCCACAAGAGAAAAAAGACGTCTGGTATACCTGCGACGTTTGTGTATAGAAGAAAGATACCAGCGGCGGAAATATTTTTCCTCATAAATAGCCACAGGGTTAAGCCTCTCTGCTGGAACAGAAACGCAGCTGCAAGTGAGGCAACGGTAGGCGGTATATTTTCCTTCCTGCCAGACCAGCCGCATTCTACCCTGGCAAAAAGAACATTTTTTCATGTTTTCTTTTCTTCTGCCATAAGGAAAAAAAGCCGTGAACAGCAAGGATAATCAGGAATGGTTCCAGAGGCATCCGGTAGCGAATAATCGCTCGCACCAGAATATAACTTCCAGAGTAATATCCGATTAAAAAGTAAAGCAAGGACAGCTTGCGCCAGTTAGAAATACCCATCAGAATTCCCAGAATAGCCAGAGCAAAAACCGGACCAGTGTAAAGCAGACTGAAAATCTGGTGCCTCCTGGTATAGGCTTTCCCCGGACCGGAAACAGTATAGGGCAACGGTCTCCAGAAATTGAGAAATCTGCGGGAAACATATAAAGCAAACAGACCAGGATTATTCTTAATAAAACTGATGGCCCGGGAAGAAAGTAACCTGGTGGCGTCCAGCTCTGAAAGGCGCCCGACTTCTTCACTGTCATAAACAAAAGCGGTTCCACTTGGTTCTACTGTGAAAGAATAAGGATTGTTATTAATGTAGAGTGCCTGCCCGGAATCCGTAGAATGAAGCAGAAAAACCTTATGCATACGCCAGTTCCTCCAGACCCAGGGCAGAATAGTTAAACACATACTCAAAGAAAAAATGAAGAAACACATTCCCGGACGTTTTCTTTCTATCTGCAGGATAAACATCCACGCCAGAACAAAAATAAAAAACAAAACCATAATCGTCCGACACAGAATACAGGCGCCCAGCCAGAATCCAGCCAGTGCCCAGTGCCAGCAGTCTATCCTGGATTGCGCTATCAACAAACTGGCACAAAAAGCCAGCAGACAGAACATAGTCAGTGTCTCCGGTGTTAGGTAGCCGGTAAAGAAAATGAAGGTAGGATAGACACCACACAGGAGAGAAGAAAACCATCCTTCCTCCTCAGAAAAAAGTTCTCTGGCGATCACATAAACATAAAAAAGTGCTAATGTACCCACCACGGCTAACCCAATTTTTGCTGCCAGATAACTGTGACCAAACAAACGATAAATGAAGGCGAGAAACAACGGAAAAAGAGGTGGCCTCCAGGAATAGTAAGGTACACCTGAGGAGAGAAAGGGATTTTCCACTACATATCCTTTCCCGGATGCCACATTCCAGCCAAGTTCATCCCACCAGTCTGTCCAGATGTTAACGGTGTTATCCTGCTGTAAAATCCATAAAATCCGTAACAAAAGGGATAACCCCAGCAGTATCAAGAAAAAAAATCTTTTATTTTTCCCTTTCATCTTTTTCCCCGCAGCAGGAGATTGGAAAGTCTTCACTCTCGGTTACCAGAGACCTTTGCCCGGCCCCTGGTGAAACAAAAATTTTCCACCACATCTTCAGAACAGTTACAAAGGTTGTGGGAATATGAATGGCACGGACAGTAGAAGCACCAAACTTCCTTGGTAGATGCGTGACAGGTTGCTGCGCTATCTTAAAGTGAGAAAGTCTGGCACGAACCATCATCTCGGTATCCACGAAAAAGTCATCACTATCTATTTTCATTCTTCTCAGAACATCCTGCCGAAAGAGCTTGAAAGAACAGTCTATATCCCGTAAGGATAAACCAAAAAGACAGCGGATTAAAAAGTTATATCCTTTAGAAAGAAATTTCCGGAGAAAAGAATCCCTGCGCTTTTTCCTGTAACCCACCACAATGTCGTAAGATTCTATTAACTGTAAAAAAGTTTTCAGCTCCTTTAAATCAAACTGATTATCAGCATCAGTATAAAAGACAAACCGGCCTAAAGCATTAAAAAGGCCTGTTCTTAATGCTGCTCCGTAACCACGATTCCTCTCGTGGTGATAAACGATAACCACACCCGGGTATAAGTTGCTCAGCTCCTCAGAAATTTCCCCTGTCCTGTCAGTACTACCATCGTCCACCACCACAACCTCATACCCCGTGCACAGATTTTTCAGTACCTCAAGTGCCTTCTCTACTGCCTCCCTGATATTTGCTTCCTCATTGTAAGCAGGCAACACCACCGAAATCTCAGGCTTTTGTCTCTGCATTTTTAACTCCAGAACCAGTACCGAAACAGTGTTATCACAGCCACAATCCCGTCCCGCCAGGAAATCTTTTTCCCCTCTTTCCTCTTTCTCGGATGATACTTTATCGGTAGCTCCACAATCTTAAATCCACGACGGCTTACCTTGGCTGTAACTTCAGGACAGAATTCAAACCGTTCACATGTCAGAGAAAGAGAACGCAAAACTTCTGTCCGGAACAGCTTGTAGCCTGTAGGCTCGTCCGTAATGCGGGTACCATAAAGCAGGTTGGTCAACCAGGAAAGAAGCCGTCCCCCAAGATAAAAGCATAAAGAAGATTTGGGATTTTTTCCCAGCACCCTGGAACCATAAACAACACTGGACTGACCGGCAACAACAGGTTTCATTAATTCTAAGATGTCTGCCGGTTCATATTCTAAATCTGCATCCTGAATAACAACAATTTCCCCGGTCACTTTTTCCAGTCCACTCCTGATAGCCGCTCCCTTGCCTCTATTTTCCTTCTGGTAGATAACAGTAACATCAGCAGACAAATTTCTTTCCAGCCCTTCAAGTAGTTGTCTGGTCCCATCGGTACTGCCATCATCCACTACAATGATTTCTTTTTCCACCGGCAGCTTTTCCAGCCTTTCTATAATTGCCTTAATGGTGTGCTTCTCATTATAAACCGGGACAATGATGGATAGTTTCATGTTTTGCCTTTAGCCTTCTTCAATTTTGCTTGCGGAAAAAGTTGCGAGAATTTATCCACAAGGTAAAACCAGCCATAAACAGCCAGAATTAAAACGAAAGGTTCAATAGCTACCCGGTAACGGATAGAAGCAAGATAAACCATATGAAAAAGCGTAAAGAAAATGATGAGTATATTTATGAATCTTGCTTTTGCGTTGACGAAACTTCTCAGAAAACCAAGTAAAAAAAATGGCAGAAGAATGCCGAAACTTAAAACACTTACCACCCGGTAGAAAGGACGGGTAAATTCACCTGCATTGGGTACAACATTCCAGAAACGTCTAAACTTGTTCTGGAGTAACCAGGCATACCTGCGGGGATTGGCTTTAATTACTTTCCATGTTTGCCTGTAAAGAAATGTATCTCTCTGGCTTTCCGGTATCTTGCTGATTTCCTCCGGGAACACCCGGCAGGGACCTCCTTCCGAGTGAGGATTATTCCCTTCCCAGAAAACCCAGCCACCCATTGTTGTTCCAGGAACGAATTTTCCCAGGAGCAAATAGTTACGTACCACCCACGGAGAAAGCACCAGAATGAACACGCCTGCTGTTATGCTTACCTGTTTCCAGCGCTTTTGATAGACCTGTCCACTTAATAAAACCAGTGTCAATCCGACAGGGACAAAAAGTTCCATTGTTGGCCGGCATAAACCTGCCAGCCCCAGAGCCACACCGGCTGTCATTGCTGTATACCAGCTAAAGTCATTCACCATTCTTACCAACTGCCAGAGACTCCAGACTGTCAGAAAAATGAAAAGTGTTTCTGTGAGAAGAAATCCTGAGTAGAAAATAAAAAAGGGGTAAACACTGGCCAGTATGCCGGCCAGCCAGCCAACCTTTCTGGAAAAAACTTCCTTACCAAGAAAATATATCCCCACAACCGTGATTGCGGAAATAAAAGCCTGAAATATTCTGATTCCTGCAAGATTAACCCCCAGCTTTACCAGACCGGAAAGCAAAAGTGGATAAAGAGGTGGCCGGAAGGCTTTCCAGCTGTCATTCACAACCAGACCACGGCCATTTAAGAAATTGTCAACCATCCGCCAGTATTCAAACTCATCGTCAAACTTTAACGAACCAGGCAGACTCAGAACAAATACCAGCCGCAGCAACAAACTCACTGCCAGAAGGAGAAAAACCTTTTTTCTTTCCATGTTCCCATCTTCACTTTTATACGGAAAACAAAATCGCTGTTGTGACTGTAAATACCTACCCGCGGCAGAGTAAAAGGAGAGACAAACATTTTACTTCCACCGGTAACCATCCCTGCCTGAAAACCTGCTTTTTCCACCAGGGAGATAACCGTGCGGTTGTAAGCACCATACGGATAACAAAAAAATTCTATTTTTTTCTTCAATCTTTCCTGCAAAAGAACATGGGAGGCAGAGATTTCCTTTTCTGCTTCCTTTACGGACAACTCCACCAGGTTCCGATGGCTCAAAGAATGAGAACCAAAGAAAGCACCTTCCTGGCTTAACAGCTGTGCTTCCTGCCAGGTGAGAAAACGGTCACGCTCCCTGTCTTTATAACGAGGCATGAGTTCCCGGGTACCAATGTAGCCTGCTGTGAGAAAAATTAAAACTGGAACGTGCAGCTGGTTTAATACAGGCCAGGCATACCACAGGTTATCAGCGTAGCCATCATCAAAAGTTACCAAAAACCACTTTTTTTCTCTTTTCCCTTTCGGCAACAAAATCTCTGTCAAAAGGTAGGTGGGACTGATAGCCTTCCATCCCTTTTCTAACAGGAAAACTATCTGCTGGCGGAATCTTTCCGGGGAAACACTCAAAGCGTCATCCGGATACCAGGGATTGACGCGATGATAGGCCAGAATCATTCCTTTCTCCTCCAGATGTGAATGACAGGATTAGGGTGACATAAATCATAAGGGATTTTTTCAGGAAAGGTCCAGGAAAACCACAAAAACTTAGCAGGTTTCCAAAAGGTGGCTACCACCCTGTAACTTTCAAGATTGCGACTCAATTGAGAAAAGCTCCCCCCACGCCCCCAGGTTTCCTGACAACTAACAAACCATTCCGGTCTGATTTTACCAGCAATGATTTCTTCATCCGCAGCGATAGCAAGATGATAGTTCAAGAAACGGAAAGGAGGTGTCCGCCAGGGTGAAGGCAGCTCTGTTAATCCGATACTGGCATGCTCCGGAATATTCTGGTTAATCCACCTGCCAGCCAGAGTACGCAGGTTTTCTCCCTGGTAGAGATTAACCAGGGCACTGGTGTATACCCAGGTCCAGCCAAGACTGAAGATAAGGACCAGGTTCACCCAGAACCGGGTTTTGATTTTTCTGACAAAAAGACCGGAAAAAATCAAAAAAACAGGGTAAAGGAAAAAACTGTAATGCATCCAGTTCCCTGTGGTGCAAGCAAAATAAAGCAATCCGGGAAGCAGATAAAGCAACCAGAACCAGTCCTCTTTCCTCCGCCGGTAAAACATTCCTGCTAAAAGGGAAAAACCAGTAATTCCATATAAAACTGTTCCCATGCCAGTGTTCAAGGTATGACAGAAAAAAAAGCAAAAATTTTCTTTCCAGCAACCTGTATGCCAGTAGTTTTTCAGAAACGAAATTTCTCCTATAAACTGCTGCCAGTGCCAGATAGCATAGGGATTAAATAAACTAAAAACAGTGAGGAAAATAACAAAGCAGGAAAAAAGAGCTTTCCATCTTCCGCAGCTTACTTCTGGGTACATAAAAATTGCCAGAACTACTGCCCAGAAAACATATCCATAAGACAGTAATGTTCCCACTGCCAGTCCGGAAAAAATTGAGCCCAGCCACAACCAGATAGTTTCCTGTTTTTTCTGGTATTGCCTGATTTGATATAAGGTGGCAACAACCCATATCATACCGAAGGAGAAAGGCTTCAGGTGGAAAGACCAGAGAACAAAAACGGGAAGCAAGGCAAAATGAAGTGCCAGCAAAAAAGCCTCCTTTCCGGCTCCCGCAAGATCAGTTAGCAGCAAGAAAAAAATACCTGCTGCCAGCACAGCACCTGTTGCCCCGAATATTCTGGAGAAAACAAAGATGCGACCCATCTCTTCAGGATGACGAAGATAGAATTCCATCTGTGATTTCAACCGGATGACATTTGTCAGGGAACATAACTTCAGAAAGCCTGCCAGAGGATAAAGATAAACACCGCCGTACTCGTAAAATCTGGGGTCAAAATTCCACTGTGCCGGGTTTATCCTGCTTAAAGCCAGCAACGCCCGATGTTCATCAGCGCCGTAGGAACGTAAGAGAAAACTCCGGACAGCATTGAGAAAATCCTTCCTGATTTTCATACTTCGGCCTGAGATTCTAACACTGAACGTTTCTTTTTCCTGATACGTCTCAGGATATCTTTGCCCGTAGTAAGGAATAATTTCCTCCAGTTCCTGATGAAGATTGGTCAGTACCGGTATCAGTTCCTCCAGTGCCTTTTCGCTGCCAACTACTAAATCTATTCTTTCCCGGTCCGGAACACCCCAGCTGCATCCCCGCAGATGATAGATAGCCGCAACCAGAACAAGAACAACTGCACCCGCTAACCTGAATGTTTTCATGAGCAAAACCTGTATTTCAAAATACACCAGAGAGCCATCAGTCCATCAGTCCAGCCAATCTTCTTCCCATGAGCTGGTCTTCTACTGGTGTAAGTAATCGGTATTTCATAAATTCTGATACCAGCCAGAAGAAATTTGCATGTCAGTTCCACTTCTATTTCAAAACGGTTACTTTTCAAGTATAAATCCTTAATTATCTGCCGGCAGAAAACTTTGTAACATGTCTCCATATCAGTAAGATGGCTTCCGTAAAACACATTTACCAAAAAGGTCAAAAACTTATTAGCCAGCCAGTTGAGTGGTGGAAAGTAATTTCTTGTCAGAAATCTGGACCCATAGACAACCCGGGCTTTTCCGCTGACAATGGGTTGAATCAACCGGAGATAATCTTCCGGGTTATACTCCAGATCTGCATCCTGGATAGCAATCACCTCACCGGTAGCCACCTTCAGACCCGACCTGATGGCTGCGCCCTTACCTTTATTTTCTTCCTGTATCAGGATTTTAAGATTCGTCCAGCAGGAATCCTTGCAGGCCAGTTTTTTAAGAATGGCTCTGGTGCCATCGGTACTGCCATCATCAACCACTATTATTTCTTTCTCCAGAGGAACAGCCTGTACCCTTGTCAGAATTTCTTCAATCGTTTGCTGCTCATTATAAACAGGGATAATGACAGAAAGTTTCATTTAAACCTGTCCTCACGTAATGACCGGTGTCTTATCCACAAAGACCTGGTGCCAGAGTTCCAGATTGAGCAGACACCAGAGCCGCGTGGTATGCACCGCCTTACCTGTAATATGTTCCTCTATCATTTGCCGCACATAATCCTGCTGAAAGTATGGACGTTTACACGCCCGGGAACTTAAAAGCACCTCGTAGAGATAACCTTTTAACTCTCGCTGAAACCAGTAGCCCACAGGTAAACCAAAACCCATTTTCTTTCTTTGCAGTATCTGTCCGGGAAGAATTTCTTTTAACTTCTTTTTCAGGATGTACTTGGAGACAAGTCCTCTCATTTTCAGATGCCGGGGAAAAGCAGCCACAGTCTCCACAAACTTATGGTCTAAAAAAGGGCTCCTGGCTTCCAGAGAATTAGCCATGGTAGCAATGTCCATCTTCACGGTGAGTACTTCCGGTAGATAGAGGTGAAAATCAGAAAACATCATTTTCTCCAGCAAATCTATTTCCCCTGATTTTTTCCAGATTTCCGCGGAAAATCTTCTGGCTGCATCAGGTAGTATTTTCTCCCTCATCCAGGGAGAGTATAACTTTAGTTTATGTTCTTCAGAAAAAGCCAGAAGTCTCCTTAAGTAAGCATAATCAAACCCATAGCGTTCTGTTTCTTCCAGCCATTTCCATGCCCTCAAAAAAGTGCTCTCAGGAAAACTCCGGTACTTTTTCAGGAAAAAATCTGCCATTCTGCTGCGCATGGTTTTCGGAAGGGAAGAATAGAAAGCGAAAAGCATTTCCAGAATTTTTGTTTGCTGGTACCTCGGATAACCAGCTAAATTCTCATCACCACCATCGCCATTCAGGGCTACCTTCACATACTTTCTGGTCTCTCTGGCGACATAAAAAGTGGGCACCATGGAGGAATCACCAAAGGGTTCGTTGTAATGCCAGACTAGTTTTGGCAAAAGCTGGATGATGTCAGGTTTCACGACAAACTGGTAGTGTTCAGTCCCAAAGTGTTTAGCTACCAGTGCTGCATACTCCAGTTCGCTATAGTCTGCCTCTTCAAATCCTACCGTAAAAGTCTTAACCGGCCGGCAGGAGAGAGAACTCATCAATCCGGTAACTGTGGAAGAATCTATTCCGCCGCTTAAAAAACACCCTAAGGGAACATCAGCAACCAGCCTGATGTTTACTGCCTCCTTCAGTTTTTCCCAGAGTAGTTCCTCATATTCTTTTTCGTTCTTCAAAATTATTTTTCTGGAAAAATCTATCTGCCAGTAACGGAAGGTTCTGACTTCTCCTGATTTCCACACCAGGCAATGCGCCGGTGGTAATTTGTGTATCTGCTGAAAAATGGAGTGCGGAGATGGTACTGCCTGGTAAGAAAGGAAAAGATCAATGGCACCTGCATTTATTTCTCTGGAAATATCTGGATGAAGTAAAAGGGCTTTAATCTCTGAAGCAAAAATAAAACTGGTGTTTGTTCGGGCGTAGACAAGAGGTTTTTTCCCTATTCTATCCCTGGCAAGGAAAAGGATCTTTTTTCTTCCATCCCAGATAGCGAAAGCAAACATCCCCCGCAGAAAAGATACACAGTCAAAACTTTTCTCTTCGTAAAGGTGAAGAATTACTTCATTGTCGGAACGCGAACGAAACCTGTGGCCTTTTTTTTCCAGTTGAGTTCTCAGTTCCTGAAAATTAAATATTTCTCCATTACAAATAAGATGTATCTGGTTGTCCTCGCTGGCCAGAGGTTGTTTTCCAGTCTCTAAATCAATAATACTCAGTCTCCTGTGTCCCAGTCCCACAGTTTCACTGAAGAAAAAACCTTCTTCATCAGGACCACGGTAAATCATACTGCAAGTCATTTTCTTAACCAGTTCCTGGTTAACAGCCCCTGTTCTGTTCACTATTCCACATATGGCGCACATAAATTAATCCGTCCCTTTTAAGAAACTTTCGTACAGCTGCTGATATCTCTGGACCATCTTTGCGACCGAGAAATTCTCCTTTACAAATTCGTATCCCCTTTTTCCTATATTTTCGCACAGAACCGGATTTCCCAACAAAAAAATAATTTTTTTTGCCAGGGCCCTGAAATCTGCCACTGGTACAAGCAAACCTGTTATTCCTTCTTTAATCAGTTCTGCAATTTCCGGAATATTGCTGCCCACAACAGCTTTCTTCAGTGCCATTGCCTCCAGAACAATATTGGGCATCCCCTCAAAAAGGGAAGGAACTATTACCATTCTGGTGGCAGCTAAAATCTCGTGGATATCCTTCCGGTATCCAGTAAAAATCACGCTTTCCCTGACGCCCAGTTGCCTGGCTCTTAATTCCAGTTTTACTCTTAAAGGTCCATCTCCAACCATAATCAGTTTTGCCTCCGGAAAAACTTTTAAAACCTCAGGCATAGCCTGGATAAGATAAACAAAACCTTTCTGTGAGGTAAAACGACCACCAGCACCTATCAAAAAGGAGCAGTTTTCCAAATTAAGTGCTTTCTTCTTTTCTCCAGAAAGAGCATAACGGTCAAAATCCTGGACATCAATCCCGTTGGGGATAACGGTTATCTTCTCCGGTGGTATATTCTCCAGTTTAATGTAGAAATCCCTGACAGCAAAGGAGTTGGCTACGGTGCAGCAGGTAAATTTTAACAACACTTTATCTATCACCTTGTGATACCAGCGTTTCCAGAGGTCCACGCATCTTTCTGAAGAAAAAATCATTCTTATCCCCGCAGCCTTAGCAGCCAGTCTTCCCCAGGTGTTAGCAGTGAACATAAACGTATGGACAATGTCAGGTTTCTCTTTTTTCAAAAATTTAACTAAGCGGAGAAAAAACGTGATGTCCAGCTTGAATTTCTTTCCCACCTGCCTGACTTTTATTCCGCTTTCTGCAAACTCCTTTTTCAGTGCTCCCCCACTTCTTAACACTATCACTACAGGGAAAAATCTGGTTCTATCTAATCCCCGGGTGAGTTTCAGAAGTTGCTTCTCCGCTCCCCCTATCTCTAACGTGGCTATCAGGTAACAAATTTTTCTCACTGACAGTGGCATCAGATTCCCCTGTCTCCTTTCTTCATCAGCGTTCCTGCGAGAGCAATTCCTCATAAAGGTTCTGGTAGCAATCAACTGTCACCTGCAAGGAATACTTTTCCACTATCTTTTCCCGATTCGCCTGACCCATTTTCTCAGCTAACTTTTCATCAACCAGAATTTTCTTTATTGCCTCAGCCAGTCCTTTTACATCTTTTGGTTCCACCAGAAAACCGTTGATACCGTCCTCAATGACATCCTGATTTCCGCTTACCCGGGTAGCCACTACCGGTAAGCCACAAGCCATGGCTTCCAGAAGAGCATTAGATAAACCTTCGGCTAAAGAAGGAAGGACAAACAAATCTGCCGCCTGCAAATACGGCAGTATCTGGTTCTGGAACCCGGTAAAGATAACTCTGTCTTTCACAGACAGTTGTTCCGCAAGTTTTTGCAGGTAACTCTGCCTTTCCCCTTCACCAACTATCACCAGTTGCATTCGGTCAAACCTGATGCTGCTGATAGCCTGAAGCAGATACTCCACCCCTTTCTGTTCAGTAAGTCTGCCGACAAAAAGAATTTTTTTGTCCTGTGAAGATTTTTTTAACCCGGCTGGCTTGAAGAAATCTGTATCTACACCATTGGGTATAAGCCTTATCTTTTCTCCCGGAAAACCATATTCCACCAGCTCTTGCTCCATGGCATGGCTCATCACTACAAAAACATCTATTTTCTTTTTTGCCATCCAGACCAGAAAGGATCCAGCAAATTTTCTTCTCAAGGCTAAAACATCACTGAACCTGCCACCACAGGAGAGACGACAAATTATTTTTTTCCTTAAAACCTTTCCCACCACAGAAGCGACCACGGCAGTATACTTCAGGAAAAAAATCTGTACCAGCTGGTATTCTTTTCTCCTCAGAAGGAGATAAACTGTTAACATCAAAAGATACCAGAATGTGCCCAGAACCCTGCATTTAAGGACAGAAATTAACTTTATTTCTACCCTGTTAGCGAAATGAGGATATAAGCCTGAAACTTTACAGTTTTTACCTGTCACCACCTTTATTTTGTAACCACCGTGCGCCAGACACAGGCTGAGTGTTCTGGCAAACTTTTCCGTGCCTCCTTTACCATAAATATCACGAATGAGAAAAAAAATGGTCTTTTTCTTACAGCACATCACCGCCCCCGATGAATCTGCGACCTAATCTCCTGAGTATCCGGTAAAGCCTTTTGCCCAGTAAAAGCCTTAAAAGAAGACTTGCTCCTTTAGTACTGATTAAAGCCAGTGGAGCCTTTAAGGTTACCTGTTTCAGATAAGCCTTCGCCTTTTTCCTGTCCTTAAAAGAAAGATAAATAGCTTTTTTCAAAAAAGCATTAATCTCACCTTTTCTGACGTACAGACTTACCAGAAATCTTTTCTCTTCAGGAAGTGAATCTCTGAAGCCACTGGCAATTATCTTTAGAGATTCACCGAGTGACAGACCAGACTTTTCTGAAAATTCTGCAGCATATTCTCCCAGATTTTTAGCCAGATATTTTCCCGGTCCAAAGTATCTGTACTGAACGGTCAAAGAATCAATAAATCGCCCTGGATGAACACCGGAACTTCTCGCCTGATTTCTCACCCGGAAATAAACCAGGGTTCTCGGCAAATAAGAAAACTTAACACCCCGGGAAAGAAGTCTTACCCAGTATTCATAATCATTGGAATAACCCAGTTTTTCGTCAAACAATCCCATTTTTTCTATTACCCTGCCCCGCAGGAAAACTTCTGGCTGCACCAGAGCATTATCACAACGAAAGTGGTTTATGCGGAGAGAAGAAATACCCTTTCTAAAACCAATAGGGCTGTCCTGCTCATCTATAAAAATTGTGTCCCCGTAAATTACATCAACCTGCTTTTTCTCCCTGAAGGCGGCTACCACCGACTGTAGAGTTCCTTCCGGGTATACATCATCAGAATTCAGAAAACTTATGAAATCACCGGTAGCCATTTTCATCCCTTTGTTAAGAGCATGGGTTGGTCCTTCATCAGGTTCGGAAAACCAGCAATATTCAACACCCAGACACTTTATTAACCATTGACCCTCTTTCAGAAGCCTATCGTACTTTTTAATTATTTCCAGACTGCCATCAGTAGAACCGCCATCTATCACCAGGTATTCCAGAAAAAAATTTCCCTCCTGACTCAGTACACTTTTGATGGTCCGCTCAATGAACAGACCATGGTTGAAGGAAATCGTAATGACTGAAAATCGTTCACTCATTTCTCAATGAATATATGCGGTAAAAGAAAGTTTCCTTTAACAGGGGCAACCCCTGGAGAAAACGGTGCTTTTTGTTCAGGTCCAGATATTTCTGCCAGTCCAGAAGAACTATCAAACCATATCCTTTCCTTTTAAGAGAATTAATTCTGGCTGCCTGCAATGCACAGCTCTCCAGGACAATACCTTTTCGTTCCGAATAATATACATACTGGGAATTCCAATCGTATTCTGGAAGACAATAAATAACTGCCTCCTCTGGATGCGTATGACTCTTTACAAATTCCGCCACCTCCAGAACTTCCGGCTGGAAAAATCTGTAGCGATAAGCTAAAGGTATGCTGCTGGCAAGGAAAAGTAAAGTGAAAAGAGTCAGGAAAAAATTTCTCTGCTTTCTATTGGGGAAAAAAGACCCCAGGGTTACTAACCCGTGTGCACACAGCACTGCTGCTATCGGGGTGATAAGTAGCTGGTAGTAGTGACAATCCTGTAAACGGAAAATGGTCACGAAATAAATGAGAGAAGAACTGAGAAGCATAATAAAAAATTCCCTGTTTTTAAGTTCCGTTAATCTGAATAAACCAACTGCTGAAGGTATCACTGTTACGGGAGTAAGAAATTCTGGATAAAGATTAATAAGACGTGGCTGCCACATCTGCCAGGAGAATCGGTCTTTCCAGAGTCCAAAGTTCCAGATGCGATATGCTGGATCACCAAGAGTATGGTCACCATGTCCCGTAGCCAGATTGATGCCGGCAGCATGAAGATACCAGAGAAAGAGCAATGCCAGTGGTAGAGAGAAGGAAAGTATCAGCAGCCACCAGTTTTTTAATCTGTGTCTTTCTGAGAAACAAAGATAGACAACGGGTAATAAGAAGAAAGGACCGTAGATACCTTTGTGGAGAAAAGAGAGACTGGCTGTTATCAACCCCATAACCCAGAGCAGCAAACTATTTGTAAGAACCGCTGCTGAGAAAAAATAAAGGAAGGCCAGGGTCAAAGTTACCACCATAGGGTCCATAATGAAGGTGCGATTAAAATGAAGATTGATGGGAATCCCGAGATAGACAAAAATAGTCAGACAGGAGAGACTTAAATCCCGTGTGTACATTCTCATCAACAAAAAAAGAAAGACGGCTCCTGAATAACCCATAAAGATGGAAACAATCCGTCCCCAGGCAGGATTGACACCAAAAATCTTGTAAATAATGGCAACAGTCGCCTGATAAAGGGGGAATTCCAGAACAAAGTATTTCTCCTCACCTGGTCCAAATATATCCAGTTCTGTTTTCCACAGGTTAATCCCGTGCCTGTAAAAATTCCTGGCAATTGTGGCAGTCTGCGTCTGACGAAAAGAATAAGTATCCAGAATCGGATCATTAGCCCTGTAAAAGTAAAGCGGTAAATACACAATAAAGATGAGCAATAATAGAAGAGAAGGTCTGTTTAAGTATTTTTCACCAACCATTAAACCTCTGTAGATACTGGGTACAAATCTTCATCTCAAGTTTTTCTCTCTTAGAAACTGGTACATCGTTTTTTTCAGATAATCTATCTGCCGGCTGCCGATATCCTGATGGATGCCTAAATGAAGTCCATGACTGCTTACAAATTCTGCTACCGGGAAGGAGCCTTTCTGATACCCTAAAAAGTTGTATCCCCGGCATTCTGTAGGGATACAGGAGAAAAGGTCGCGGCTATCTATACCGCGGCTGGCGAGATACATTACCAGCTCATCACGGGTAAAATTAGCTTCCTTTTTCACAATCAGCGGGAAGGCGTGTGGTCCTATCTTTTCCCTGGCATCCTCCTGGAGAAAAAGAAAACAGTCAGAAAATTCCTCCAGCTTCTTACTTAGCAGAGCAAAATTCTGCCGCCTTTTAGCTAAATTCCTTTTAAAACTGGTAAGATTGCCCAGTCCGACTGCTGCCTCCAGCTCGTTCATCTTGGCGGAGAAACCAACCCGTTCAAAGAGAAACCGTATGTCCCTGCCTTCCTTAAAACGAAGCGGGCAGTAACCATCTCTGGTGTTGAGAGTGCAGACAGCACACTTACAGGCACGGCCGTGGCAGCGTAAAGAACGTAATATTCCTGCTATCTCCGGGTTATTGGTGGTAACGATGCCACCTTCAATAGTACTGACAATATGGGCAACATACAAACTGAACGCCCCTAAATTACCAATGGCGCCTACATTTCTGCCGTGGTAAACAGCACCGTGCGCCTCGGCTGCGTCCTCTACCACCCAGAGGTTATATTTTTTTGCTATCTTTAAAATCGCCTCCATCTCAGCAGGTTTTCCCATAAGATGAACAGCTAAAATCGCTTTCGTCCGGGAGGTAATTCTTTCCTCAATCCTTTCATGGTCAATGGCTAAACTCTCTAGTCTGATATCAACAAAAACGGGGGTGAAACCTGCCTGCAGGACAGCATTAACCGAACCAATGAAGGTTAAGGCAGGTACAATAATCTCATCGCCCCGGCACGCCCCGAAGTCATAGAGCACAGCCAGTGCTAAAGCTACAGCATCAGTTCCGGAGCTCACCGCCACAGCCTCTTTTACACCCACCAGCTTTGCAAATGCTTCTTCAAAAGCTCTCACATATTTGCCACTGGAGGCACGTCCGCTGGCTAATATTTTGCTGATAAGTTCCCTCGCTTTATTCTCCACATGCAAACTGCCAAATGAGTAAACGCATTTTTTCATAACAATTACCTGTTAGATATTTATATTCCTTTTCCTTCGTCCCGGCTGTAAAAAATAATCCGGCTACCGGAATCCTCAAACCTCACAGGTACTTCCAGTAACTCCTTCAGTTCTTCCCTCACGCTACTCTGTTTCTCTGGAGGAACAAAAAAGAGAATGAAGCCACCACCTCCTGCACCCAGAATTTTTCCACCGCAGGCCCCTGCCTTTATTCCTCTCTCATAGATACTGTCAATTCTACTGTTAGAAATCAGACTGGTAAGAGAACGTTTCAATTTCCAGGATTCGTGTAAAAGACGTCCAAATTCTTCCAGGCAAACACCCTGTGTCAATATTTTTACCCCCTCAGCAACCATCTCCTGGATAATGGATAATTCTCTCGTTTTCTCCTGGACGGTCTTTATTTGTTCCGCGGCAATTTCAGAAGCAGTTCTGGACAGCCCTGTAAAAAAAAGCAGACACCAGGATTGGAGCTGCTCCAGCCTGGAACCACTTACTGTCACCGGTGTTACAGAAAATTTCTTTTCTCCTTGAAATTCAATAAGATTCAACCCTCCAAAGGCTGCTGAAATCTGGTCCTGACAGCCTACGTTTTCATGTAGCAGTTCCTGCTCCACGTGAATCGCTGCCATAGCCAGCTCCATCCGGGATACCATCTTGCCCTGAAAAGCATACAGACTATTCAAAAGTCCCACCGTAAAGGCGGAACTGGAACCAACACCTGCTCTTGCAGGTAAATCTCCTTCATGGTGCACGGACAACCCCTGTTTCACACCCATAAAACGTAAACACTCCCGCACGGATGGATGAAAAATTTCATCAATAGAGTTAACATATTCAATCCGCGACCAGACTACGGCATACTTATGGTCAAAAAAAGGTGGGAGTTCTCTGAGAAAAATGTAGCAGTATTTATCTATGGTTGTAGAAAGAACACGACCTCCGTGTTCCCGAAACCAGACAGGATAGTCGGTACCACCTCCGAAGAAAGAAATACGATAAGGAGTACGACTGATAACCATATTACGTCTTCTTTTTTACCATCTTTGAGTCAGTCTGACCTCATCCACATATTTTCTTTTAATCCTGTGCTGCAGCAACTTCTGGATATGTTTTTCCGCTTCTGGCCCGAACTTTTCCCTGAGCATTCTCTGATAACTTTCCCTGGAAAAGTAGTGGTAGAAAGCCCTGTCCCTGAACTCCAGGACTTCGCTTGCTGATAGGTATCTGGTGGGTAGCGGCAAAGTTTCATAAGCCAGGGGAGAATAACCCTGCCATGTCTCCGGCGTTTTAATCCCTTTTCTCAACGCTTCCTCGTAAAGTCTGGAGCCAGGCCAGGCCATGGCGGTATAAAAGTTTACATACTCAGAATTAAACTCCTCTGCCATATCCAGGGTAGCCTGCATACTTTCCCAGTTGTCATCAGGTAATCCGAAAATAAAATTGGCAATAATGTAGAGACCTACTTTTTTAGTCAATTCAACTGCTTGATAGACTCTGCTGAGCCTAAAATTTTTTTTCACCCCTTTCCTTACTTTTTCCTGACCGGATTCAATTCCATAGCAAACCCATCTGATGCCGGCGTCCTTCATGGCACGCAGCATCTGCTCATTTATTGTATCCACACGCGCATAAACCCAGATATTCACCTCCCGGCTTATCACCGCCAGCTTTTCGCAAACATCTATAACTCTTTTCGGTTGAAAGGTAAAAAGGTCATCGGTGATACGCAGGTATCTAATATGGTAGTTATTCACCAGACAAAAGAAGTCTTCCGCCACCTTTTCCGTAGACCGCAAACGAATAGCAGGACCACCGTAAACAGTATTGACCACACAGTAACTGCATCCGAAAGGACATCCCAGACTGGTATAAAGAATACTGTACGGACCGCGTGTTTGCAAGTTATCTAAACACTGCCAGTTATGGGCACGGTAGCTGGCAATCGGTAAGAGGTCCCAGGCTATCATGGGTAGAGTGTCGAGATTTCTCACCAGCGGCGCCGGTGGATTAGCGACAATTTTACCTTCTTTCCAGAACCACAATCCCTCTATCTGCTCACCGCAGAACGAATGTTTTTTTCGCAGAACATTTAGAAGTTTTTCTAAGGGTAAAAAGGCTTCGCCCTGACAGACAAAATCAACTGCTTCTTCCTTCAAAGTCTGTTCTGGCAAAGCAGAGGGATGACGTCCACCAAGAAGAGTGGGAATACTACTGCCTGAATCTTTCAAGCATCTCAGAGTTTTACTGGCATGCGTCATTCTGATAGTATGGGCAAAAATACCTACCAGGAAAGGGTCTTTCTCAAGTATACGGCTGGCAGTCTCTTCCGGAGTGAGAAATTCAGCATCAGCATCAATTACGCTGACTGTAAAACCTTTCGCCCTGAGATAGCCTGCCAAGAGTCCAATATCAAGGGGAGGAGCAAAGCCCGAAAATTCACTGAGCTGGCGAAAAGTATCCAGGCGACCACCGGGTTTCACCAGAACTAAATCCTGCTTTGGGCTCATATTTTATAAAATGTTGGTAAAGTTTGTTCTGCGCACAATCTGGTAACCCTTGATCAGTTCTCTGATGCCCTGCTGGAGGGAAATAGTTGCTTTAAAGCCGGTCCTTTCAATCTTTTCGTTGCTGACGATGTAATTTCTTTTATCAATATCCTCACCAACCTCCGCTTCTATAAAATAGAAATTCGGAACCTGTTTTTTAATTTCCTCACAGAGTTCTAATTTGCTGAGATTAGCCTGGCTCAAACCCACATTATAGACCTGGTCTTTCAGAGAGGAGAAATTTCTCAAACAATGGAGAAATGCCCTGGCGACGTCTCTGACGTGAATATAGTTTCTTTTGAAGTGGGCCTGGAAAAGAATAAGAAAACCATCTGTAACTGCCCGATACGTAAAATCATTGACCAGAAGGTCCAGTCTCATCCGTGGACTGGTACCAAAGGCAGTGGCCAAACGTAACGAAATGCTGTTTCCCGCATCAAGGACTTCCTTTTCCGCTTCCACCTTCAGACGTCCGTAAAGCGAAACTGGTCGCAAGGGAGTCTCTTCTGTACAAAAAATTCCCTCCTGACCTATTCCGTAACCGCTGTTGGTGGTCGGAAAAATTAAAATCTGCTCTTTGCTCCTTAAGCCAAGAAGATTCTTAACCGTTTCCAGATTAACCTGACGGGCCAGAACTGGATTAGCATCGCAAGCCGGGGCACCGGTAATACAGGCTAAAGGCAGAATAACATCGTGATGCGCAAGCAGCTGTCTCATCAAGGATTCGTTTCTCACATCTCCCCGGACGACGTTTAACTTCTCATGGAAACAACAATCCAGCAGTGAGGTCTGTCCATACATGAAATTGTCAATGACAGTTACACTGTACCCTTCCTTTAAAAGAACCGGGACAACAACAGACCCGATATAACCTGCACCACCTGTCACTAACACTTTCATTTCTGCAACCACTTTATAATTTCCTTCGCCATACTTTCAGGGTCAAGCCCACAAACCTTCTGAATAAAGCTTCTGCCACCATATTCATAATAATACCTGTCCCTTATGCCAAACCGCTTGACTTTCAACTCCATTCCTTCGTCAGCCAGCATCTCTATCAAGGCTGAACCAAAACCACCGGATAATAAATGTTCTTCCATCGTCACCAGCCACTTTGCCTTCTGAATGGCTTTTCTCAACCACTCTGTTTCTATCGGTTTTATCCGAAAAACATCAATCACACCGGCATCAATATTCTTTCTGGAGAGGCTCCTGGCAACCACCAGACTATGATGAACCATATTACCGGTAGCCAGCAAATAACCTTCTTTGCCTGGCTTAATTATTCTCCCACCAACAGAAAGATCATATGCGGATGTCTTGAGGTCTGGTAATACCTTTCTGTCCAGCCGTATGTAACAGGGCTGGTCCAGATGATAACTAAAATCAGCGCACCTGGCTGCCATCTGGCTGTCAGAAGGATTATAGATATGAATGTTGGGCAAGACCCGCATCACAGACAAATCTTCTGTGGAATGATGTGTTGGTCCAGAATCATCATAGCTGAACCCTGCCCCCACCCCTACTATCCGCACAGGAACATTCATCAGGGCTACGTTTACCTTGATTGCTTCAAAACAACGAAGTGTCGCAAACGGCATAATGGCGTAGGTGTAGACCTTTTTCCCGGCCAGGGCAAGGCCCACGGCTATTGTTACCATTGCTTCTTCTGCAATTCCTACGTTTAAAAACTGAGAAGGCAGTTCTACTCTGAATCTATCCAGTGCTGGAGCTCCCATGTCAGCGGCAATTACCATAACACTTCTATCAACCCTGCCTAATTCATAAAGTCTGGTAAAAAAAGCATCACGCATGGTAAGAGATTTTATGGTTTTTCCCATTTCAATCCTTCCCTTCCTTTTCAAGACAACGGAGAGCACGTTTAGCCTGGTCCTTTTGTGGTGCTATCCCATGCCAGAGAGGGTAGTTTTCCATAAAGTCAATACCTTTGCCCTTAACTGTGTTGGCAATAATAACCAGGGGACGATTCCCCTGTCTGGATTGTAAACCACGAAAAGCCTGTATAATTTCCGGAAAGGAATGTCCATCAATAACAGTAACATCCCATCCAAAAGAATGCCATTTTTTTGCCAGCGGGTTCAGCCGCACACAGTTTTCTGTAAAATCAGTTGCACATAGCCAGTTCCTGTCAACGATAGCTACCAGATTATTAAGTTGATGGTGCCCGGCAAACATCGCTGCTTCCCAGATTGAACCTTCATGACATTCTCCATCTCCCAGTAAAACATAGGTAAGATATAGTTTCCTGTCAAGTCGCGCTGCCAGAGCCAATCCCGCTGCAATACCCAGACCATATCCCAGAGAGCCCGTGGTCACCTCTACCCCCGGGACATCACACTGAAGATGAACACCAAACTTACCTGATGCCTGGCAAAAAGTCTTCAACCATGACCGCGGGAAGAACCCGCAATCAGAAAGTACAGCATAAAGAATGGGACTGGCCTGTCCCTTGCTAAGAATAAAGCGGTCACGTTCGTCCCAATGAGGACGTTTGGGGTCATAACGCAGAATTCCTCCGTAATATAAAGCCACCAGCAATTCCACGCAGGAGAAAGAAGAAGTGACATGACCTGTTCCTGCTTTAATACAGGTGCGCAATACCAGACTCCTGAGCATCCGAGCCTTAGCAACCAGTTTTTTCACCAGGCTTTCCATTTTTCTCCACCCTTTTGCTATCTATCACTGCTAAAACAGTTCTCCAGAAAACTTCGGCGTTATATTTTGAGACCACCTTCCTGTGACCATTTCTGGCTATGGCCTCTCTTTCTTCCTCATGGGAGAGATAATAACAAACTTTCTCTATCAAATCCCTTTCTTCTTTAAAGCTAATATAGTCTACCATAGGTTTCAGGTATTTACACGTTTCCAGATTCTCACTTTCCACCAGAAGACAACCACATAAAGTGGCTTCAAAAACCCGTCCTTTTAACTGACAGCACGGCTCGGGATTACTAAAATTTAAGGTCATCTTTGACCTCATTAGAATTCTGGCATAATCCTCAATTGCCAGCGGACGCTCTCTTTGACCCCCTGCCTGAAAAACCGTTATTCCAGCTGCGTTCAAGGCTCTTAAAGCTTGCAGCCTCTCTGGCCGCCCGGATAAAGAACCAAGGAAACTGACCGGAATATCTCTCGGTAACCGCGGGTCAAAGAAAACCCGTGGGTCCTGCGGTGTCCACATGGGAAGCACACTTTTCTCTGACAGGCCAGCTTTCTGCCAGGCGCTACTGGAATCAATGGGAATGTTCAAATCAACCAGTCGACCAATTTTTTTCATTACCTGCTGACACCAGGGGTGGACTGAGTCAAACCAGATTGCCACCACAAAAATTCCTGCTTCTTTTATTTTTTTAATCACTGCAGAACAGATGTTATAAGGACTTCCTATGGTCCAGGTTAAAACCACCACATCAATTCCGCCCTTTAAACAACGAGCCATTAAAGCTGCTTCACCCCGACGATGGAAAAGATAATAATATTCATCGTAGTGAAAATGCTCCTGGGTAGCCAGGCCGGTGGCTTCCAGAGAACCAAAGAAATTATGCACACTGTTGGTCAAACCAAAAGAGGGATTGGTATCACACCATTTTTCTGTTATAAAAAGAACGTGCGGACGGCCTTTCCCTTTAACAGAATAAGATGCAGAAAGATGAACACCCGGACAGGGTTTTTTTCTAAACTGAAACAACTCGTACTGGCTAAAGAAAGATTTCTGACAATAAGAGAAACGGCAGACGAAAGTCAACAGTGTAACCTTCATATTACTCCAGCAAGATTCCAGACGATAAAAAGTAGATAAAAGTTTACTAACTCCTTTTCTCCCGACAAGAAATTTAATTCCTTTCTTCAGGCAACGGAAAAAACCTATCCCGGGCAAGTGCTCACTTCTCAAGTTGTCCCCCTTCTTTTACACCCGGTTGCTATCTCCGGAAAAACTTTCTTCAACAATTCTTTATCTTCCTCGCTAAACATTCTTCCAGCCAGCCAGACAAACAAAACCAGGCTGATTAAAATGTAAAGACAGACAAGTCGGGGAGAGTAACGAAATCTTTGCAAAATAACCAGTACACCGGCACTGGTTACTGACACCAGCACCACATTTTTTACCGCACCCCAGTCAAAACGGAACTGCAAAAATCTCTTTCCTATGAACCAGGCAATGAGAATGGTGGAGATCCTGGTAAGACTTTTGGCGGTGGCTGCGCCTGCAACACCGTAATACCCTGTCAGAAAAATTAGCAACCCTAAACTCACCAGAGACTGAGAAACTTCCATTTGGGTCGTCTCCACAGGTCTTCCTGCAACGAAAACAGCCCCACCAAGAAGTACCTGATAGCCAAAAAAGAGCATCCCCCCGACAAGAATGAAGAAAAGTGGCAGTCCCTCCAGATACCTTCCTTTCCCATAAATATCAAGCAAAAAATAAGACAGCGCTAACATAAATACTACCGGGGGCAGTGTCACAAGACAAACATAATGACTTGCTCTAAAAAACATTTTACTCATAGTTTCCTTACCGGAGTGGAATAGTTCAATCATTTTGGGAAAAAGCGGTTTCAGCAGTGAATTAATATAACTTTCCAGATAGTCACTGAAACGTCTTACTACATAGTAAGTGGCAAGCACTTCAGGTTTTAGCAAAAGACCCACCAGTAAAGAATCAGCCTGGTTTCCTCCGTAACGGACAAACTCATTTAGATAAAAGGGCCAGGAAAACCGTAAGATTTTTCCCATCTGCCTTATGTTCGGCTCTCCCCGGAGATAGTTGCGGGTCATGGCTATCATCCACAAACCCAGCAGCGCCTGGCCGGTGATTAAACCAAGGAGGTAACCCCTTATACCACCATAGAGATAAAGACCAAGAGCATATAACCTGACCAGAGTATAGCTTAGAATTTGAATCAGGCTCATTTCCTTAAACAATTGCAAAGCACAGAGGTTATGCTGAGCAGTTTCATAGAGTTTATTGGTTAGGACACCCCAGACTATAAGACCCATAAGCTGAAAATAATCTTCTTGCTTAAAGAAGACTCTTGCCAGAGGTTTTGCCACTAAAAACATAAACACAGAGCAAAGGAAAGATGCGGTTATGATGAGAAACCAGGTATTCTGAAGAAAAGAAGTTGCTGCTTTTTTTTCTCCGGAAGCTAAGTATCCTGGCAGTAACTTACGACTGGCCTCATGAAACCCAAAACTCAGCAAAACACTGGAAAAGTTACAGACCACTGTCATTACAGCTATCGCTGCCATTTCCATTTTACTCAGAAGCCGGGTTAACACTAAAAAGAAAAATACCCCAAAAACAATATTAACGGTCTCGGCAACAGCCAGTCTCAGACTGGCACGAGCAACCTTAACAGATTCACCGGAAATTTCATTGCTCACCATAACACTTTCTCCAGAAGAAAGTTTATTTTCTTCAAGAGTTCCTTTAATTCTCTGATTCTTTTTCTTATCATTTCCACATCAGTCTGCGAACGCTTTCGGGGTAACTGCCGGGCAATTAAACCCACGGTTGCCTGCAGTAAGGTTAACCTTTTCCTTAAACCGGATTTTAACTTATCTACCACTATTGTCTCCACATCCCCATTTGCCAGATAAAGACTCCGTGCGTATCCCTTTCGCCAGACCCGGACAACAGCATTCCAGTCCTCCAGTTTCCTTAAACTTACACTGACATTTGCCTTGCTTATCTTCAGATGTCGTGCTATCTCAGCCGGAGACAGCGGCTCAGGAGAGAAATAAAGAAGTGCATATATCTGACATACTGTCCGGTTCAAACCAAAACTTTCGCCTATAGAACCAGCAACGCTTATTAGCCCCTCTTTCCAGGACTGGACACGCTTGTTCACTTTGTTCATAATTTTGCGAACATTTTACCACACAAGACCCTGGCTGTCAAAAATTAACAAAATAGCAGCTTTTACTCAGAAGAGAAAATGTTGCTGAGGTAGTTTCACAGACTCTCACCTAAATCCATCAAAAATTTTCTCGCTGCTTCAAAACCCGGGTCCAGTTGCAAAGTCTTTCTTAAAGCCTGTACTGCTTCTTTCTGCCGGCCTGCCTGCTGCAAAACACAGGCAAGAAGAAAGTGAGCGTCCGGACTCCGGGGTTGAAGCCTGACATAAGTCAAGGCTTCCTGATAGGCTTTCTTCAAATCGTTTCGGGCCAGGTCGTAAAGAACATTTTTCTTTGTCAGGGAAGCAAAAATTTTAAGGTAAACATCAGGTATCCTGGGCCCCGGAGTTGTATTGAAAAAATAAGCAAAAAGCAGGATACCCATCCATAGAACGGTGGCTATTTTCCACTTACTTTTAAAGTGACTGAAACTCCATACCAGACAGTAGGCGGCAGAAACCATTAAACAGGCTACAGCCGGCAGGCGGTACCGGTCCGTTACAAAAAACATAATCACCCAGGCAATATTGCTAAAGGTGAAACTTAAGAAAAGGAAGTTTTTCCTCCAGGCAGGAAGCATCAGTACAAACCCTCCCAACCCCATCGGAACAACCAGCCCAAAGCGTACAAATCCTAACTTAAGAGCAGGCACAACTTCTTCCATAAGATAAACATTAAGATTTTGTGGCCACTCGTAACTGGTGAAAAAAAGTACGGTCTTGACCGCTTGCAGTTTCCAGAAAGCCGGGGACCAGGGCATCAGTAGCCTTCCTCGCGGATAACAAAAAAGTCCCAGGGAATCTGAACTATTCCCGATAGCCCAGTTTACCGGCCCGTTACTACAAATGGGTACAAATTCGCCTGCCACAACCAGGTTGCGAATAGTTACCGGTAAGACTACCAGCCCGGAAATGACAACCACAAGCAAGAAAACCAGAAGATTTTTACCCCTGATCTTACCAGGAAGAAGCTCATCGGGCTTGTAAAACAGAAGTCCTAAAAGAAGGAAAGGAAGGTAAACACCTATTGTGGGTTTGGCTAAAGCAGAAAGCCCAAGAGCAAAACCCGAAAGTATCCATCTGGCAAGATTGGGTTTTCTCAGGGCAAAATAAAGCGAGAGAATAAAACCTGTGTAAAGAAAAAGAATGAGGCTATCACTTAATATTGTAGAAGCATATACAATGAAGGTGCGATAAAAGCAGCCAAACAAAGCAGCCAGAATGCCTACTTTTCTACCCCCGATGATTGTTCCCAGAAGATAGAGAAAAAGACATAAAAGGATATCCAGAATTAACTGAAGACACAAAACAAAAAAAATATTCTCCCCGGAAAACGTGTATAAAAGTGCCAGAAAGTAAGGGTAAAGCGGTGCCATGTAAAAAACTTTTCCGTCGACATACCAGGGATGAGCTTGAATCTGTTTAGCCCACAGATGGAAAGTCTTCTGATCGTGCCTGTCCATTAGAACTGGATTGAAAAAAACTGTATGCCGAAACTGGTAGGCATAAGTAAAACGCAACAATGTCCCCAAAAGAAGTAAAAAAATCAAAATAAAGGGGAAGTACTTTTCTGCTCTCGCTTTCATTATTGTTCTTAAAATCAGAAATAACTACCTTACATCCGTACTGCGGAAATAGGCTATGGTATCAGCTACTATCTGGCGGATGCCAAACCTGGGTCTGAATCCTGTAAGGGAAGTTAACCTGGTGATGTCTGGTACCCGGCGCTGCATATCTTCAAAACCATGAGGATACACCGTTTCTGGCTTAACAAAAACAATTTCTGAACTGCTACCAGCCATTTCCCTGACTAGATGCGCTAAGTCAGAGATGGTGATTTCCTCCTGACTGCCAACGTTAAAGACATCACCAAAAGCCTTTTTCTCTCCTGCCAGTTTCAGCATGGCTGTTAAAGCATCATCCACATGCAGGAAACAACGCGTCTGCTGACCACTCCCAAAAACTGTCAGAGGTTGATTGTTTAAAGCCTGCTTTATAAACCTCGGCAGAACCATTCCATAATGATGAGTTTGTCTGGGACCGACAGTGTTAAACAGTCTTACGATTATCACCTGAAGGTTCCTTTCTGCAGCATAAGCTAAGGCTAAAAACTCATCCAGTGCTTTTGTGCAGGCATAACTCCAGCGACGTTTGGTGGTCGTCCCTATGATGATGTCTGAGGTTTCCCGAAAAGGAACTTCGTTATTTTTGCCGTAAATTTCAGAGGTCGAGGTAAGCAGCAAAGGCTTGCGCCAGCGATTACAACTCTTCAAAATGTTGCTGGACCCCTGAACATTGACGAGAATAGATTCAATAGGGTTGTCCAGCACCTTTTTCACACCAACCACAGCAGCCAGATGATAGACAAACTCACTGCGTCGGATGAGCTCATCAACCAGAGCAGCATTAAGAATGGTATCTATCACCAGCTGCAGCTTTTTCTCCTTCAGAAAATCTGAGATGTTCTCGAGACTGCCTGTAGAAAGGTCATCTAAAACTATCACAGAATGGCCCTCTCGCAGGAGACGTTCTACCAGATGTGAACCAATGAACCCACACCCACCGGTCACCAGAATGTTCATCTTAGCCTTTCTCTTTATCTTATCTTACATAATTCTGTTGCTCGTGTCTATAGAGGGAGTGGTGAAAAGTATTATTATGCTGTTTACCAGGCTAATTTGACAGGAAAACGGGAATGGTTTAAACTTGCTCTTAACAACAAAAAAGAAGGGAGGTGATAACATGCCCGCTAAGAAAAAAGTAGCCAAGAAAAAAGCGGCCAAAAAGAAACCAGCGAAGAAAAAATCTTGCAAAAGGAAAAAGTAAGGCCAGAGATTATTAAAGAGAAATTAGTAAACGATTGGCTGAAGAAGAGTGGTTGATGACAGACAGTTACCTTCTGATGAGGGAAATTTAGCTATGAGGCGGAAAAAAAGAAAACTGCGCTGGCGCTCTAAGAAAGCCAACCACAGGAAAAAACCGACTATGGGTTAGGCTACAGGAAAAGTGAACTAACTGAAGTTTCCAGATGGATACACTTGATGGCTTCGCCAAGGAGTTCTGCCACAGACAGAACCGTTACGCATGGTGGCAACTCAGTGTGGGGAATGGTATCCGTAACAACAAGTTCCTTTAGAGGACTACTGGCAATCAGCTGTTTAGCCTGTCCAGAAAACACAGCATGAGTGCAGCTTCCGTAAACTTCTTCCGCGCCGTTTTTTACCAGTATTCTGGCTGCTTCCGTAATGGTACCACCTGTGGAGATTAAATCATCAACGATTATTGCCTGAGCCCCTTTTACTTCACCGATCACATGCATTACTTCAATCTTATCAGGAGCATCTCTTCTCTTATCAACAATTGCCAGGGATGCGCCGAGATGTTTAGCAAAAGCCCTGGCCATTTTCACACTACCGACATCCGGTGCCACCACCACAGGACGTTTGAGACCCTTTTTCTTAAAATAGCCCACAATCACCGGGGCAGCAAAAAGATGGTCCACCGGAATATCAAAAAACCCCTGAATCTGCGGGGCGTGTAAATCCATGGTAAGAATACGGTCAGCACCTGCAGCCACCAAAAGATTGGCTACCAATTTGGCTGTGATAGGTACCCGAGGTCTATCCTTCCGGTCCTGCCGTGCATAGGCATAGTAAGGCAAAACAGCAGTTACCCTTCTGGGAGAAGCCCGCCGGAAAGCATCCATCATAACCAGAAGTTCCATCAAATTTTCGTTTACAGGATGACAGGTAGATTGAACAACAAAAACATCTTTGCCCCGTACATTTTCAGAGATTTGGACGGAGATTTCACCGTCACTAAAACGGGAGATTTCAATTTTCCCCAGTTGTTTACCCAGATACGCGGCCATTTTTTCTGATAAGACATAACTGGCAGTACCGCTAAAAATCAAACATTTGTCCATCTTACCCCCTTCTGGATACAAAATCTTTATCTCCTGTTTTATTCTTCTGTCTGAGCCACTCCTCTGCCCTTTTTAAATCTTCTTCTGTGTTTATACCCATAACTTCTTCCCGGCAGGGCGTTTGATGTGCTCCCACCTGATAACCCTTTCTGGCTAAGATACCAATCACATCGGTGAGATAATATTCCCCCTTAACGGGGTCTGGAACAAGCTCCGGCAAGGTCTGAAAAAGTTCCAAACTTTTGAAGACATAAATACCGGCGTTAATTTCCTTGATTGCCTTCTGTTGTCCTGAAGCGTTCAATTCCTCCACAATTCCTATCACACTATTGCCGTCGCGAACAATCCGACCATATCCGGTGGGATTATCTGTGATAGCAGTTAAAACAGTAACTGCATTATTTTCCCGCTGGTGTTTCTCTATTACTTCCAGAAGAGTTTCCCCTGTTAAAAAAGGCACGTCTCCACACAGGATAAGAACGTCTCCCCGGTAGTCACGCAGTTTTTCTTCTGCAGTGGCTACTGCATGTCCGGTTCCCTTAGGTTCCTTTTGCTCCACAAATTCAATTTTATCATCCCTTACCCAGGAGAATACCTGCTCCTTCTGAAATCCAACAACAATAATAATTCGCTGCGGATTTAAGCTTTTAACTGTGGAAAGCAGATAGCTCAGCAAAGGTTTGCCCATCAGCTGGTGAACAACCTTCTGATTTTTACCACCCAGCCTCTTACCTCTGCCTGCAGCCAGAATAATAACTACCAGTTCTTTTTTCACTATCTCTGTAGAGTAGTAGCCAATCCTCGCCTTTTAAGATATAACTGCCCGGCGAGGATTCGAACCTCGAACCTCGGCTCCAAAGGCCGGTGTGTTACCATTACACCACCGGGCACTTATAACCCTGCTGTGATTTTCTGAAAACAATTAACTGTGCCGAGGTCCCTATTGACCACGACCTTCTATCGACATCAGGCGGTAGACCCACCGAAAAAGTTTATTGACCAGAAGAGCTCTGTTCAGTTTGCGTTTTAACCTGCTGATAAGTCTCAATAATTTTTTTCTGCATGTACTCCCTGAACTCAGGACTGATGGGATGGGCCAGGTCCCTGTGCCGTTCTGTAGCTTCACTTTTCTGGTTGTTCACCGGCGGTAAAACAGAACCACAGGACCCACAGAAGCGGTTTGTGGTGGGGTTCTTAAAACCGCACCTGGCACAAGGCTTCTGCGTTTTCTTACTGGGCATAGCCACAAACAAACCTTTTTTACCTTCAATAATCCTTATGTCCCTCACCACAAAGACACCATCGAGCGTAATGGAAGCATACGCCCGGAGACGGCTGTTAGGACTGTTCACCACCGACACTCTTGTCTCCGTAATCTCCATATGTCCTCCTGTGTGCAAGATAATCCACGCTGGATACAACTATAACCCGCCAGTCTTTTCTTCCGGGAAAAGAAAAAGCGCACTCTCTTGCAGAATCATAGTCTGCAAACACTGAGAAAAGTGTCCCTCCGCTGCCGGAGAGAACAAATCTTCTCTTATATTTTTTTTCCAGATAAATCCGCATCTTTTTTATATCAGAATAATGTAGCTCGCAACTCTCCTGCAGTCTGTTGAAAAGTAATTTCTCCGTACCTGGCACGTTTTCCTCCGCCAGATTTTTGCTAAGAATTTTAACCTGTTGCTTAGCCCATGTCAAGTTACCCGACTGGTTTAATTCATCGTACCAGGCATAAACCTTGCCCGTAGGAACAACCTGGCCAGGGAGAAAAAGGACATACCATAAAGTACAGGTCTCAGATAAGATTTTCACGTTTTCACCCTTCCCTGTTATCAAACAGCGTCTGTCTGCAATAAACAAAGGCACATCCGCTCCAACCTTTTCAGCCATATGAAAAAGCTGCTGTCGGGAAAGACAGCATTTAAAAATTTCATTTAATGTCTTCAGGACACATGCCCCATCGCTACTGCCACCGGCTAACCCTGCACCGGCAGGAATGCCCTTTCTCACTTTCAGGTGCAGAGGAGAAATCTCTGGAAACTGTTGCCTGAAAATATTGATAGCGCTGGTTACAGTGTTGTTATGAGGGTCAATACCTGTTGGTGGGTGAAACTCCACTGCCCAATCCCTTGCAAAAGAAAATTCAATTTCGTCGTAGAGACAGATCAAATCCACGAGGGAAAAAATTTCGTGGTATCCATCCTTTCTGACCCCACCGACTTCTAAAAAAAGGTTAACCTTTGCTGGAGTTTTTCTCAGTATCATCAGATGGTTGACTGCAAGCAGGCCGTACCGCTACTTTTACCACAGCTGGTCTTATCACCTGCTCTTTCAGACGATATCCAGCCCGCTCCTCTTCCACAATGTATCGTTCCGGCACCTTATCTGTTTCCACCGTACCAGCAGCCTCATGCAGGAAAGGATTGAAGGGTTTTCCCACTGTCTCAATGCGGGTAACCCCCAGCTTCGCGAGAATATTACTCATCTCTTTTTGCAGCATCTGTAACCCCTGCCGAACCGATTGGGCGTGCTGGGTATCTTCTTCTATCTGGCGCAGAACCTTCTCAAAAATTTCATCAAAGGGAAGAAGGCAGCGCACTAATTTTTCTGTGGCTATTTGAAAAATTTCCTGCTTTTCTTTTTCTACCCTCTTCCGGTAGTTATCAAACTCTGCCGCCACCCGAAAACACCTTTCCTCCCATTCTTTCTTTTCCCTCTCCAGTTCAGCCAGCCTTTTTTCTACCACCAGCTGGTCGTTTGCTGCTCTCTCCTGCGTCTTTTCCAACTTCTGCTCTCTGGCTGAATCAGTGCTGGCCTGAGTAGAATTGAATCTATTTTTTTCTTCCTCACCCTTAGAATTTTTACCAACCATCTTTTCTCCTTCAGCAACTTTATCTGATAAAACCCATCCTCCAGGGAGGCCAGTAAATGAAAACCGCTTTCCCCACTATATACCTGGCTGGTACAAAACCCCAGTATCTGCTATCTTTACTATTGATACTATTATCCCCGAGTACATAATAAGCATCAGGAGGGACCTCCACTTCTGAATCAACACCAATCTCTCCATCGCTGTAATAATAACGGCAGACAATGGTTTCATCTTCCACCACCCTGCCGTTGATATAAATTTGTCCTCCTTTAATTAAAACCTTTTCCCCTGGCCCGGCAATCATCCTCTTCACAAAATCTCTGGTGGGGTCCTCAGGATACTTAAAAATAACCACTTCCCCTCTCACAGGCTTTCGGTACCGGTAAACCACCTTATTTGCCAGTAAACGGTCTCCTACCTTTAACGTGGGTACCATGGAAGTACTGGGAATGCGGAAATTGCCCACCAGAAAAGCCCTGATTAGAAGGGCTATCACCACAGCCCAGAAAAGAGACTTAAACCACTCCAGCACTCCTTCTTTTCTGCCTTTCTGACTGGTGACACTGTCCATTGGTTCTTCCTCCTGCCTAATTTATTATTTTACCTTGTGGTTCTGCTTCCTGTAAACCCAGGCAGGAGCAGTAAAACTTTACATAGCTGTCAACCATCTTCTCCAGAGAATAAAACTCCTTTATTTTTCTGTAAGCCTGTTTACCAAGGTTCTGCCTCATCTTTTCATCATCAAGAAGCTCTAAAAGAGCCCTGGCTAATTCCCCGGGTTTGCCCGGTTCCACCAGCAAACCATCCACACCGGATTTGATAATCATCGGAACATCCCCTACACTGGTAGCAACACAGGGCTTACCCAGAGCCATTGCTTCCAGCAGGGCAACCGGACATCCTTCCCACAAAGAAGGAAGCACAAAGATGTCACAGCAAGCCACGATAGCTAACGGTTCTTCTTGAAACCCCATAAACTGTACCCGTGTGGCAATATTCAAATCCACTGCTTTCTTCTTCAGTTCTTTCTCCAGAGGTCCTTCACCCACGATTATAAATTTAACCTCCGGTTTTTGCTTTGAAACTTCCGCAGCAGCCAGAAGCAAAAGGGAATGCCCCTTCGCTGGCCTCAAATTTCCTACTGTGACAACAGCCCTTTCCTCTGGTTTTAAACCAAGAATCTCTCTGCTCCATGGTTTCACCTGCCTGACTTCCAGCCCGTTGGGAATAACGTAAATTCTTTCCTGACGTAAAATTCCTTTCTTTTCCAGTACTTTCTTGCCGGCATAAGAATTAGACACGATAGCGTGACAGTAGTTAGCAGTCCACCTCTCCAGTAACCAGTGATACCACCTTCTCCAGGGGTCAGTACTGCGCTGGCTGCAGATTATTACAGGTAATTTCAGAATCTTTCCCGTAACCCGACCAATGATATTCCCCCAGAAAAGCACCGTATGCAGAATATCAGGCTTATAAGCAGCCATCCCCTTGAAAAAACGGTAGATTTCTCTTATCCCCTTTCTGAAATCTGTAACCTCTGTGTCCAGCCCTGCTTGTCTTAACTCCTTGCTGAATTTACCTTTGCCGCGGATAAGAAAAAACCTGACAGCAAAACCCTTTCTCTGTAAACCCTGTCCCAAAAGAAGAAACATTTTCTCCGCCCCACCAATTTCAGCAGAGGAGATAAGATATGCCAGTCTTATTTTATTTACCCCTTTATCTACCATAGAAGGGCTCCAGAGGAGGGAAAGAAAGGCCTTTGTGTATTTTTAACCACGCCAGAGATGCTCCAGCACCAGCCGAAGGATACCAGAGAGAATGCTCACCCACTTCTAAATTTTTGTAGCTATCCAGGATTTCTGCCGGAATATCTGAAAGACCTGGGCCAACCAGAAGTGTCCGGGGGGCTAAACTGGATAGAATTTCTCTGATGGGGGCACATCTGATTTCTGAATGGTGGATAAAACCTGCCGGATTTTTTGAAGAATAGTAATAAAAGTTACCCCGGTAAGCATTTACCAGACAACAAACCGGTCTTTTTTCTTTCCGACAGGCAAAGAGAATAGTTTCTATACTCAGAAGACCGTATATCCTTTCCCTGCAGCCACAGGCCAACCCTTTGGCAAAACTCAGCCCTACACGAACCCCGGTCCAGGACCCAGGACCAAGAGAAACTACAAAAAAATCTATTGCGGATATGCTCCGTTGAACCACACAGAGAATAGAAAGAAGATGTTTTGTGTGGTCCAGGAGATGCGCAGCCACATCTTCATCTGCCCAGTAATATTCAGCTATTACTTCCTGCTGATAAAAAAGAGCTAAACTTGGATATCTGGTACTTGTTTCTATACACAACAAAATCATGGTTTTACCTTCCAGGCAATAGCCTTTACCAGAAGGAAAGAAAAGAAAGCAATGAAAAGACCACCCAGAACATCCAGTGGAAAATGGGCCCCTACATAGACCCGTGAAATTCCACTAAAAATGCCTGTTAACCACCAGAGGTACCAGTATTCCGGTCTCAACCAGCTCAAAAATAAAGACCCGGTAAAAACTGTTTGTGCATGTCCTGATGGCCAGGACCCACCTTTTAACACAGGTCCAATAATAGAGACAGGCTGCTGGCTACCAAAGTAAACAAAAGGCCGTGGTGTGTGTAACATCTCTTTTAGAAAATGTACACTTATACCACCCACAATAAGGGTAGCAACAAAAATACTCCAGTAAACCCAGAACTTTCTCCTTTTTTTAAACCAGATAAGAAAACTTACCAGAGGCACCAGAACATAGCCAGAACCAAACCATCCTGAAAAAATAAAGAAGGTATCCAGACGATAACTTTGACCTGCCAGCCCATTAATCATAAGGAATCCTTTATCATTCCAGTGTCTTGTCCTTTCCCGTATAGAGCGCGGCGGCTGTAACGAATCCAGGAATATTCCTTCAGTCTTATCCGTCTCAAAACCATGGCAGCGCACAATAAAAAACTGCTTAACCACTTTGCCTTTTCTGATTACTGGTAAACTTTCTTTTTCTCCAAAAAACTTGAATTTATAAAGATTTGCCGGATGAGTAAAAAAGTGTTCATCAGCAAAAAAAAGACCGTTGCGTCCGCGCAATCTTTCCTTGAGACAGAGATTCTTCTGCCAGAAATCATACTGATCCAGGGAGGGGCTGAGACAATAAAGTTCTGCGCTGGCAGGAAGATGAAAAGCCAGCTGTCCTGCTAAATAAAACTTGTGCGTGAAGACAAAGTAGTCTTTCTCTGGCTGGCTTTTCTGTATCTCCTGAATATGTCTGGCAAGTTGTTCCCACCCAACCAAATCATTGGTTGGGTCTACCCTGGCTGGAAGAGGCAAAATTTTAAAGATGGCCTGGGCAGGGATTGTTACCGTCATCACTCCCCCAAGGACAAGTGCCAGGAGCAAATACATCCGGACAAAGAAATTTTTCTTCCTGTGGCTGGTCAAAATTCTGCTGGTGTACTCTCCCAGAGGAATGAGAAGTACCAGATAAGCCACTGCTGGCCAGTGGGGAAGTACTTCATTGGAAAGACAGGCCCAACCAAATAAAAGAAAAACCGGAAAAACACAGGAGAAAAGTAATTTATACCGGTCATCCCTTCTCCAGCAATTGAAAACAACTATGACGAAAACAATAAGAAGAAGAATAAAAATTAATGGTGAGTAAGAACCAGTCTGGGCGCCCAGATTTCTGAGAAAAACCTTTCCCTGGAAAAAAGCCTTTTCCCCGAGACCGTGGGCTGCCTGAAAGCGAAAGGAAACCCACCAGTTTTCCCAGTTCCAGACAATAACCGGGCTAAAACAGACAATACTGAGCAACACAGCCAGATAAGGTTCTTTCCTTCGCCACCAGAAGTGCATGGAACCAGCAAGGCACAGAAAACAAAGAAGGGTAAGGTAAAGTAAGATTGCGGTGTACTTGGTAAGAAGAGCCAGCCCCATTGTTAAACCGAGAGCATACCACCACCTATAAACATTTTGCGTCTTCTGGCTTTCCTGATAAATCTTCCATAGCAGAAAAAGGAAAAGTAACCAGAAGAAACCTAACAATGTTTCCGGAACAATCATCAGCCCGCCGATAGCAGAAAAAATGGGAACAAGATTGAACACTACCACGCTCCAGAACCCAGACTTTTCACCAAAAAGGTAGCAGCCGGAAAGGAAAAGAAGCCCCATGGTCAGCATCCCGCAGATAATAGCAGGAAGTCTGACACTTAAATATGAATGGCCCGCCAGTTTTAAACTCAACCAGATGAGCCAGCCCACAAGAGGAGGATGGTCATAATAGGAAAGAGCAGGGAACATTGCATACTGGTAATAATGGGCTTCGTCCACACCCAGCCCGAGATACCAGGCGAGAAAAGTTCGTATTCCCGTGGTAAGAAGGATGAGAAGAAAAACTTTGAAAAAGTAATTGCTTCTGCCCGTTTTGTTTTCCCTCATTATACCCGTCTGAGCCTTAAACACAGAACTCTCCAGAGATAACGCAACAGTGTTACCAGTTTCAGTTTTGACTTACCTGCCTTTCTTTCATAAAAATAAATGGGCACTTCCACCATTCTGGCTCTTTTCTTTTGCAAATAAAAGACGACCTCAGTGACAATAAATGGGTCATCAGCCTTAAGCAGCGGTACAATAGATTCCAGAGTTTGCCTCTGGAAAAAACGAAATCCAGAAGTAGGGTCTGTCAACCTGATACCCAGAACTAACCTGAGATATAATCGGGCTCCTCTGGTGACCAGCTCCCTTAACTGTCCCCGCCTGGTATGTCCGCCACCAGCAAGATAGCGCGAACCTATAGCCACATCAGCATTTTTCAATGCTTCCAGAAGACCCGGGATGAAACGAGGATGGTGAGAAAAATCAGCATCCATTTCACCTATTATCTCACTGCCCGCTTTCAGAGCTTTTATGAATCCTTCCCTTCCGGCCTGACCGCGGCCACGGTTACCTTGCCTGATAATAACTTGTACTTTCTCTTCACCACAAAAAGCCCTCAATACGCTCTCAGCCGTATCATCCGGTGAGTTATCGTCAATTACCCAGATGTTGGCATCCGGACAATAACGGAAAATTTCTTTGATTAGAGGTACAGCTGTCTGTCGTTCATTATAAGTGGGAAGAATGATACTGATTTTAGATTCGTTCATGGAGCAATCTCTGCACTAAACAGGATACTTCTTCAGGCTGAATGGCTTCCATACAGGCAGGATAATCAGGACATTGCCGGCGGTAACAGCAGGCGCAACTGGCTGGTGTCACCAGTTTACATACCAGGCCATAGTCTTCAATCTCGGAGGCTGAGGTTGGTCCAAAAACAGCTACCACCTTTTTACCCAGCCCGGCAGCAACATGAAGAGCCAGGGTATCTCCTGTTACTACTACCTGGCACAGATTTAACAGAGCAAAAAAATCTAACAGGCTGTTGCTGGTTCCAGTAGGGATAACATTATTAGAACATCTCTTCTTCAGACGACTCATCAATCCTCTCTCCTGTTGCCCCCCAAATAAAAGCACTGTTGCTTTATCCTTTAAAGAGACAATAAGTTTTAGCCAGTTTTCTTCAGGCCAGCGCTTTGTTATCCACCTGGTTCCGGAACCGAGATTCAGCCCCACCACCGGTGCCGTGAGTTTGTTTTTTTCTGCAAATATGCGGGCGCGTTTTTCTGATTCTGGTACCAGAGGCACCACTATCTCACCAATCTCCTGCAATCCGAGAATTTTTGCCATCCACCTCTGATAACTTAAAATGTTAGCCCTTTTTGCACCATCATCATGGCTGAGGACAAACCATTCTTCCGCTGCTGGATTCGAACAAAAAACCCTTCCGGACCTGTCATACCAGAATCCCAATTTTTTTCTTGCTGTTGTTCTTCCTGCCAGAAGAAGGCTTTCTGCGTCCAGGTCAAGATTAATTACGACATCAAAGCACAAAAAATTTAGGCTGCTCCAGCTTAGCAGAGAATCATCTGTCCAGACTTCATCCAGAAACGGATTATTCCTTAAAATATCCTTACTGTTTGCTGCTGTTAACCAGATAATTTTATATGCGGGAAATTCCTTGCGCAGCGGTCTTAAAACAGAGGTGGTACGTAAAACATCTCCCAGGGCTTCCCTTTTAATTAAAAGAATTCTTCCCTTGCACGGCTGATAGTACACACAATCCGGGCACAAAACACCTTGTTCCTTATGAAAATTACATGGCCTGTCAGGAAGAAAAAAATAACAATCCTGTCGCATTTTCATATCACTGCTGAATTGAAGACAGAAGAGAAGAAAGTGTTTGCTGGTTTAGCACCATACCTTCTTCCAGCCTTCTGGTGGATATAAGTTCCAGGTTAGCACTTCCTAAAACAATATTTCCATGGAAGTAAACAGGTAAGCGGTTTTCATCAGCAGTTAACCACAGGAAAACTTTTCCTTTAGTAAAAAGACCTTCATCAGATGAAGCCTCAGGCTCCAGTACCAGAAGGTTCTTCACACCAAAAGCAGGTAAATTTTTTGTTATTTTGGTCTTATACCGAACAGTCAATGTCCAGATTTTGGTAATCGCTACAAGATATTTTGTTTCCTTACCGGATTTAAAATCATCCATCCTCAGTTTGTAAAATACTCCGATACTATCATATACCGGACAGGAAAAGGCTGTCTTTCCAGACCTGGTTTCTGTTAATTTGCCTTGCTTGTATTTCTTACCTACCCAGGTAAAGAGCTTCTCCTTGTTGTTGAATTCAACTTCCGTAGTTCTTTCTGTTTTACCTGTCCGGGTGTAGGTGTAGAAGTAATAAGGTTGAAAAGTCTCCGGGTTAACGTAGGCATCCACCCGGTTATACCCGTAACCCATTCTGGCAAAAAGTCCACCGGGAACAGTAATACCCACCAGATGATATACCCTTCCATACTTGCTCTGTTCTTCCTGACAGGCCATCATAGCTTTTCCAATGGAAACCAGATTCCATTTAGCGTGAAAGAAAAGACATTCTCCTTTGAGGTTTTTGAAAGGGTAACCAGGTTCAGCGCTTTCCACCTTTGGTTCTAAAGACTTCAGGTATTCTTCCACGCCTGGTTCCTCTTTTTTTGCCAGAAGTGTGCCTTCCTGAGTTTTTGTCTCTTCATCCGCAGTAATCCTGTCTTCCAATGCTTTTTCTATCTGCTGCTCCTGTGTGATCACAAAATCTGAAGTTTTTTCCGGAGAAGAATCAGGTAAAGAGATAATCGGAGGGGGAACCTCTTTTTTTTCCTGGAGAACAATCCCTTCAGTCTGCTGTTCGCGGATACCTACCGACTCTATCTCCACCGGAGGAGCAGGAGTATACGTAGCAGCAACAGTAGCAGCCTTTTCACTCCGCTTACATACTAAACAGCCGGAAAACAATACCACGGCAGTCAGGAAACACCACATCCTCATCTTTTAATCTCCCGTTTTGGACATCAAAAGAAACTGAGCCTATAATGGTTCTAAATAATTTTATCATAAAATGCAAAATTGTTCTTCCGGGAAGAAAATTATTGCGGATTTTTCCTGCTACCTCTGCGGGCATAAGCCCGGTAACTTTTTTCTAAATTCAACAGATTTAACAGGAACTGTCCCCGGAAAATTTTACCTTGTTCAGTGTCCCACATGCAAAATGGTCTACCTGCATCCTTTACCACAGCCAGAGCAGATTTCTTCTTTCTATCCAAAGTCATATTACGAAAACACTCCTTACCGGAGAAGGAAAATCCTTCGCCGGGCAGCCCGTTCTTCACAGCTACTGCAGCAGTATATAAACTATAAAACCACTGCCTTTTTTCAGAAAAGTTTACTCTCCCGCATTTTTCTGGTTATCTGCCGCTGGTTTATCCTTCCTGGTGATGAAATCTTTCTGACAGAATGTGCCCCGGGTGCAAGAATACTGGATATCGGCTGCGGACAGGGCGATTTTTGCTGCTGGCTAATCGTCTGGGCTGGGATACGTATGGGGTGGAACCAAATACTGTGGCTGTAACAACTGCCCGAATGATGGGATTAAAGGTCTATCCTGGAGAACTATCCAGGACACACTTTTCTGATAACTTTTTCCACGTAATACGGCTCCACCATGTTTTGGAACACATCTCTGACCCCATTGCTGTAATGAAGGAAATCCGCAGAATTATCAGAGAGGACGGCTGTTTAATCATTACTGTTCCCAATATTCAAAGTCTTGGCTTCAAAGTATTCAATAAGTTCTGGTGGAATCTGGACCTGCCCCGCCATATTTTTCACTACTGCCCCCAGACATTAAGCCTTCTGGCGAAAAAAACTGGTTTTCAGCTCCTGCGGTTAGGACACCGGAAGGCACAAAGTGGCTTAGTCCGGAGTGTCAGTCTTACAATCAGTAAAAAAAATAAATTTTTGCAGAAACTAATTAGAAGATTGCCTCCGTTTCAAATTTTTTGTCTGCTCCTTAATTTTTTAGGACAGGCAATTCACCGGGGTGAATACATTACTGCTTTCCTGGTACCTCTACCTTCCTCCCGTTTCAGGAAGGGAAAAAGCTTCAGGGAGAAAGAAGAAGTTTCCTGTTCTGCTCAATCTTTCCACAGGGATAAGAGTTTCACTTAAAACATAGGCTCGGTAACCAAGGGCAGTGAAGAAATTCTCTACCTGTTTGAGAGAACAATTAAATCTACCCAGAAAATCCTCACATAGTTCGCAAAGAATCACAGGTTTACTTTTTTCTATCATCCTTCTGGCTCCCTGAAAAACGCACAATTCAGCACCTTCCACATCACACTTCATAAAATCTATTTTCTCAATCCCTGCTTCAGCACAAAAATCATCAAGGGCAACTACTTTTACATCCTGGCAAAACATCTGTTTGTTATGTGCTAAAGAACTCAGATAAGCCAGACTATAGCCCACCCTTTTGTTTTTCTTCAAAGGAATAGTCAGGTACCCGCTTCCAGATTTTTCACCACATGCCGCTTTTATCAAACTGACGTTTTTGAGACGATAGAAAGCACGGATAGCCAAAAGTACGTGATAGAAATAATCTCCTGGTTCAAAACTGTAAACATGGCCAGAACCGGCGAGTCTTGCCATGGCAAGAGTATAGCGTCCCTGTGCGGCACCCACATCAAAACAGATGCTTCCTTCACTGATAAAATATTTCAAGACAGAGCATTCTGGTTCCAGTCTCTTGCCCAGATAATTTCTTCTTATAGTGCGCAGAACAGTACACCAGCACAGGAGATGTTCTTTCCAGTTCATATTCTAAGTAGAGATTTTCCTTAAGTAATACTCTATTGTTTGTCGAAGACCTTTCCGGAGTGACCAGCGAGGTTTCCAGCTCAGTAATGAGACTAACTTTTCAGTACAGGCCACTATCCTTTGAGGCTCTCCTTTTTCTCCTGTACCCCATCGCACCTGACTCTGGCATTTCATCAGACTGGCTACCTGCTGAACCAGGCTGCCTACCCTGGTCCCCTGACCGGAACCGATATTAACTGACCCGCATATGTTACTGTGAAGAAGTTGTACCATGGCGTCTGCAGCATCTTTTACATAAAGATAGTCGCGAACCAGCTCCGGATTCAGGCAGGTGAAAATCCTACCCTGAGAAAGAGTCTTGATGACAGAGGGTACCAGTGCTGCTTCTGACTGCCCGGGACCGTAAAGATAAAAAAGCCGTGCCCAGGCAAAAGTAAAATCTGAAGTCAATGCCATCGTTTGCAGTTGTTGAAAAGTGCTCTTTTTACAAAGACCGTAGAGAGTATCAGGATTTAAGGGTGTAGCTTCCTCAGAACAATCTGGCTGGGAGAATTCATACTCCAAACATGTTCCTGCCAGCACTGCTCTTTTGCCACCGTATCTAACAAACTTTTTGACCAGTTCCACAGTAGCATAATACCAATCAATGTTTTCTGGACATTGTCGATAAAACGGTGGTCGGGCACACCAGGCTAAATGTAACAGAAAAGTAGGCCGAATTCTTTTCATCACATAATCCCTTTGCTTGCTTTTAAGAATATCCACCTGGTACCAGGTTACACCAAAAGGTATTTCCGCAGGCTGGCTGCGGGAAACAGCGTAGACCGAGTATCCCTTATTCAGCAGGACTGGCAGAACATGGCGACCAACAAAGCCAGAAGCACCTGTCAGCAGAATTTTTCTCATTATTATTCTCACCCGGCGTTTATCAATTTGTGGTTACGGTCTCGTGGAGAAATAACTGCTGGCGGCAAGGGCCATGGGATATTCAAAACGGGGTCATCCCATCTTAATCCTCTGGCAGCCTCAGGGCGATAGTATTCTGAAATCTGATAAAGTACGACGGTGTTATCTTTCAGGGTCTCATAGCCGTGGGCAAACCCTTCGGGTATGTAGAGCAAACGACGGTTATCTTCACTCAGGCAGGTGGCAAACCATTTCCACCTGGTTGGTGATTTATCGCGCATGTCAACCACCACATCATAAATACAACCTTTCACACAGCATACCAACTTTTTCTCTGAAAAGGGTCCAACCTGAAAATGTAACCCCCGCAGTGTTGCTTTCTCTTTGTTGAAAGCATAACTTGTCTGAACAACATTAAGTTCTATGCCGTGCTTTTTAAATTCTTCTTTACAGTAGACACGGGCAAAGAACCCTCTTTCGTCAAAGACAGGCAAAAACTCAATTATCCATACTTCCGGGAAATCTGTCGGGATAAACTTCATATAATTTCCACCCGGGGAATAGGTACAATAAATTTTCCACCCCAATCTCTGATGAAGCTTAGCTGATTAATAATCTCTTCCTTGATGTTCCACGGAAGAATAAAGATGTAGTCTGGCTGGCTGGCTTTAATTCTTTCTGGCTCATAGATGGGTATGTGACTGCCTGGCAAAAAACGACCTTGCTTTAAAGGATTCTGGTCCACGGTATAATCCAGAAAATCCTGCCTGATGCCACAGTAGTTCAGAAGAGTATTACCCTTGGCCGGCGCCCCATACCCTGCTATCGTCTTATGTTGCTGCTTCAAATTAATCAGAACGGAAAGAATTTCCCTTTTTAGGAACTTAACACGCTCCTGAAATTGATAAAAGGTTTCCAACTGGTTATAGCCTGATTTTTTCTCCTCCTGTTCCAGATTTTCTACTGCGGGCTCTATTTTGCCGGCCCATACCCGGGTCCGACCAGCATAAATTCTTAACGAACCGCCGTGTGTAGGAATCTTTTCCACATCAAAAATACACAGCCCGTTAGCCTCAAATATACGCCTGGCCACAAAAAACAGAAAATAAGAAAGGTGCTCATGGTAAATTGTATCAAACTGATTTCCTTCCATCAGACATACCAGGTGTGGAAATTCTACAGTTACAACACCCTGCGGCTTCAACAGAATTTCCAGCCCCCGGACAAAATCATTAAGAGCAGGCACATGTGCCAGAACATTGTTAGCCACCACCAGGTCAGCAGAAAAACCCTTCTCCACAAGCGATTGAGCCACGCTGGAAGAAAAAAACGCTATCTCTGTAGGAATGCCGTTACCCAGAGCTATGGCGGCGATATTTCTTGCCGGTTCTATACCGAGCACATTTATACCTGAGGACTGAAACAACTGAAGCAGGCAACCATCGTTACTGGCTATTTCTATTACCAGACTTTTTCTTCGCAATCCCAGCTGCGAGCAAATCTTTCTTACGTAGTCACGACAGTGCTGTAACCATGTTTGCGAATAAGAAGAACAGTATGGATACTGGCTGAAGGTTTCCTCCGGTGTAACATACTGCGCCAGCTGGACCAGAAAACACGATGGACATAAAAAAATATCAAGGGGATAAAATATTTCTTTCTCTCTCAGCTGGCTTGCCGTAAGATAGTTATTAGCCAGAGGCTGTGCACCAAGAGAAAGAAAAGGTGCGACTACCTCCCGGCCGCAGAATCTACAGACCATGGTTTCCCCATTGCCATTTTTTTGTTCTTCGTTCAAATTCTCCAATCTGTCTGGTACTGAACCTGTACATATCCGCGCCTGCGTAATATTCTTTATACCAGTGCACTGTCTGTTTTATTGCCTCTCTCAGCGGCCAGCACGGCCTCCATTTTAGCCTTTCCCTTGCCCTGCGACTGTCCAGTTTCAAAACCAGGGACTCCGGTGGTTGGGTACTGTCTGCTACCTTCCAGAGACATCTTTTTCCCCACTGACTGCATAGTTCCTTAACTACCCAGGAAACAGTCTTGACGCCACAGGCTGAAGGACCAAAATTCCAGGCAGTAGCTACCTGCCCCTTCCCTTGATAAAGATCGCTGCCTACAAGTAAATATCCGGCCAGGGCATCAAGAACATGTTGCCAGGGCCGCCTGGCAGAAGGATAACGTAGAACAAGATGCCTGCCTGTCACCAGGGCCCGGATACAGTCCGGCACCAGCCGGTCCCTTCCCCAATCTCCACCGCCAATAACATTACCGGCTCTTACTGTGCTTACCAGAAGATTATTTCTCCCGCTGTGGAGAAAACAGTTACGATAGCTCTCCACTACAATTTCAGCACAGGCTTTACTACCGCTGTAAGGTTCATTTCCACCCAGGGGGTCAGTCTCTCTATAACCAGTTTTCTCTTTTCCCAGACGGTAACATTTATCACTGGTAGCAATAATAACACCACGTGTATTTTTGCTTTCCCGTGCTGCTTCCATTACGTTTACTGTCCCCATAACATTTGTTGCATAGGTACCCACCGGGTCAATAAAAGATTGCCGGACAAGAGACTGTGCCGCCAGATGAAAAATAAGCGCTGGCTGATAATGGTTAACCACTTTTTTCAGACTTTCTAAATCACGGATGTCGTTTCGGATATCTGTCAGCTGTCTGTTTAATCTGCAGGCTTCAAAAAAACTCGGTTGACTTGGAGGCTCAAGAGCATACCCCACCACCTTTGCGCCAAGGTGGTTTAACCAGAGGGATAACCACCCCCCTTTAAAGCCAGTATGACCGGTCACAAGAACAGTTAAACCTCGATAGATATTATCAAACAATCTACCATATCCTCCATGGCGGATTATCAGATTGCCAGAGACTCTCTACCAGTTTGAGGTCCCTCTGTGTATCTATGCACTGCCAGAATCCTGTGTGTCTGTAAGCATAAAGCTGTCCTTTTTCTGCCAGCCTTTCCAGAACTCCGCGCTCAAAACTTGTTTCATCCCCGGAAATTAATTCCAACACAGCAGGTTCAAAAACCCCAAAACCTCCATTAATCCAGCCTTCACCTGTCTGAGGCTTTTCGGAAAAAATTTTCACACGCTCCTCTTCCATAACAATATCTCCAAATCTTGCTGGCGGACGGACAGCTGTAATGGTTCCTAATCCTTTATGCTTAAGGTGAAATTTAAGCACAGCAGCAAGGTCAACATCAGCCAGACCATCACCATAGGTGAGCATAAAAGTCCCCTTTTTTAATAGCGGCCATAACTTTTTCACCCGCCCACCGGTTTGTGTTTTAAGTCCTGTATCTACCAGGTGGACAATCCAGTTATCTTCTGCGGATTGACGCAGCCTTACGGAACCGTCTTTCAGGTGCACTGTAAAATCAGAATTGAGTGCTCTATAATGAAGAAAATACTCCTTTATCATCTCTCCCCGATAACCCAGAGCTATAATAAACTCCTGGAATCCGTAATGTGCGTAAATCTTCATGATATGCCAGAGGATAGGGCGACCTCCAATTTCTACCAGGGGTTTAGGTTTAACTACCGTTTCTTCACTCAGACGTGTCCCCTGCCCGCCTGCAAGAATAACCACCGGTATTTGTTGCGCTCTACTCTGTTTACCTGATGACCTCATTTTTTACCCACCTTGTTAAAAACTGCTTTAATACGAACCCGCCAGGGCAGTTTCCAGAAATCCCCATAGTAATGGAAACCAGCTTTTTCGGCTAACTTCACTAAAGTCCCTGGAGAAAAGAAAAAAAGGTGTTCCGGAGGTTTCAGCTCTACCCAGTCAGCAAAATTTCTGCCTTTTTTTACTGCTGATACATCTGGTGTACCAACAATTAAGAAGCCTCCAGGTTCCAAAAGATTCCAGCATTTCGTCAGCCCTGCAGCAGGATTTACCCAATGTTCAATTACAACAAACAGGGTGATTACTTTAAATTTTACTTCCGGCTGGTAGTCTTGGTCTAAAAAATTCGCCCATTCGGCTTTCACACCAAAATGCTGACAGGCGTATTCCACTTCTGATTTGCTTAAATCAACACCCCGGGCATCCATTCCCGCACTGCTTGCCTCGCTAAGAAGGAAACCGCAGCCACAACCGACGTCCAGTATTCTTGCCTGGTTTTCCTTAACCAGTCGGAGAATACGTTTAACTTCCCTTCTGGCTGCACGCAGTTTTGACTCCTCTTTTTTACTGTAATCTGTCAGATAAGAATCCTGTCTTCTCTCATAAAAAAGTTTTAGCTCGCCATCATCTGGTTGCGGATTAACAAAGTATAAATAACATCGTTTGCACCTAACAACCTGATACCCGTTTTTCACAACAACCGGCTCATAATCCTCAACCTCACAAATCGGACAGCTGATTACCTTCATTTTTTTTTGCTGTTAACCGTTTTCCCAACATTTTCCTCACTTCCCGGTCAGAGTATTTCCAGAAGGGTCTATCAGAGTTTCTTTTTTTTAATATTTTAGCACGGTTCCGATAGACCCAGAAGAGTGCCAAAAGCAGATAAGGACGGAAACAGAGAACAACGTGCACAACAGACCAGACCAGTGGCAGAAATGCTTCCCAGAAACTGTCATAACAGGAGAGAAAAAAAATTATCCTGTTCCTGAATTTTAACAATTGAACCTGCCGCCGGCTATCTCGTTTGATGGTCTTTTCTCCTTCGTGATAAACAACGCTCAACGGTTCACACAGACTCTTCCAGCCACGTTTCCAGGCACGGTAGCCCAGGTCCCTGTCCTCATAGTAGTATTTCCCATAGATTGGATGAAACCCGCCAAGCATCAGAAACTTGTCCCGGTCATATGCCGTTTGTCCTCCACCATAGGCAATATAATAGGGTAATTCTTCAGCCTTTTTTCTCTTACCTGGACTTAAGGATAAACTACTCACCGAAAAAACATCCTGGCACTGAAAATGTTTTACTAGTGGCTGGATAAAATCAGAAGTGACCTGAACATCATTATTGAGAAGAATAACAATCCGCTGGGAACAAGCGAAAACACCTGCATTGTACGCAGCCCCCACAGACTGGTTGGTATCTAGTCGGAGTACTTTGGCCGCTGGAAATTCTTTTCTGAGAAAAAGTTCTGTGCCGTCACTACTGCCGTTGTCTACCACTATGAGTTCATCTCCTGCTCCTCTTCTGAAAATCGCCCGCATTATGGATGGAAGGTTTTTCTCTAAAAGATCCTTCCCGTTGTAAGTAAGAACAACAATGGAAACAACCTCATTCACGGACTAAATTCCTCTTTTCTACTATTTGGAACAATTTAGTCGGTTGCTACAAAGTCTTTAGTTAGACTGTTCCGAAAATAATATCCTTTCCATTCTTTCGCTAACCTTCTCCCAGGAGTAATTTCTTGCCGCAGTAGCTGCTTTTTTTGCCATTTCTTGGCGCTTTTCTGGATGTTTCAAAAGATATTCCAAATTCCTGGCCAGCTCCTCAGGTTTACCAGGAACCGAGATAAGGGCAGTTTCCTTTCTAACTGCATAATCTTTGACTCCACCGACCTCTGTTGTGACCACAGCACACCCACAAGCCATCGCTTCTAAGGGAGGCAGTCCAAAGGCGTCCTCTCTACTGGGATAAAGAAAAATGTCACAGCTCCGGTAAATTTCCGCTATTTTAGCCCTTGAGGGTGATGTATGAAATTCAGCATAATCAGGCACATCTTTGCCACGGCAGGTGCCGAACAAGACCAGTTCTAAATTCGGAAAGTGCTTTTTTGCCATTTCAAACGCCCTGACACCGTCCATGAACCCTTTAAGTTCATTCGGTGCTTTATAGTAGTAAACCATTCCCACTCGTACTGGCCTTCGATTCTGATAACACCTGCCCTCTGAACTGAAAATGTCCAAATCTACTCCGTTGGTTACCACAGCTATGGGACCAATTTCTTCCTGGCTCATAGTTTCGTAAATTTGCTCTTTCAGACTTGTGGAGACCACTATTTTCCTGATGGAGTAACGATACCGTTCACGATTTCGCGGCTTCTGAAGTTCAAAACCCTGCACGAGATAAAACTTCTTCCCTTTTCTATTTTTGTATTCTACGAGAGCATCCAGCATCCAGACATAACCAGCAATAATCACGTCCGCATCAGGTATGTAACACTCTGACGCATCAGGTACTTCTATAATTGGCATTTGCGGTCGACAGTCATACCACGGCGCTTTCAACCGTATGCCTCCTCCACGCAATAAACAATAAAACTTCCTCGCATTGTAAGAAAAGGCTGTACTTCCGGAGCATTCATCCTTTCTCAGTGTATATCCTCGGTCTCCAAGGACCACAACATTCACTGTGTGTCCTCTCTTACGCAGTTGCTCGCCATGAGCAAGTAATACCATTGTGATGGAACTAAATTTCTTAGTGATAGACTTCAACAAAATTGTTAATTTCATATAAACTCTCACCGCCTTTTGGTATCAGATAAGCACAGACTCTTTGCTACAGCCGGGGTGAAACATCCGACATTTAGAAAAAATTTTTTGGTTCTTTGCTACCCTTCAAGGATTTCACGCCTCTTTTAATAGAACTATAAAAGTCCTTCGTTGTAACCAGTCTACAAAAAAAGATTAAACCGTCCTCCGAAAGGAAAGCTGATGGCTGGTGGACGAGAACATGAAAAGCAGTTTTCAGTGCTTCGCTTCTATTTTTATACACATTATATATCGCATCCCTCAAAAGAATCCTTTCCCAGCATCTTCTCATATAGTTGTCCATTTGTTTACTGGCACATAAACCACTCTTTCTCATAAAATCACTGTAGATTATCTGAAATGAATTACTCAGACTGACACCTGATAATTGCGAATATAATGCTACAGAGTGGGCAAAACTTTCTGCAAAGTGTCGCCCGACGCTATAATATTTCCATTGAATTACCAGACATTCGCTGAATAACTCCGGTTTCATACCAGAACTTCTCGCAGTAGGCAACACCCGAAAATTTGCCAGCACGGCTGGAACATGCTTAAAAACTATTCCATTTTTTGCTGCCCTGACCCAGTACTCGTAGTCGTTTGCATAACGGAAATTCTCATCAAAGAAACCAATTTTCTCCAGTACCTGCTTTTTCATAAATACGGCGGGTTCCATTAGCTTATTACCATCTTTGAGAGCTGCAAAGTTTATATGACTTTTAGTTCTTTTAATACTCACAGTAGCATTTCCTTCATCCACGCAGTTTACATCACCGTAAACAATTTCGCACCGGCTGTCTTTGCGAAAACATTCTGCAACCTGTTTGAGCGCATCCTGGGAATAGAAATCGTCGGAATTAATTATACCTATTATATCACCTCTTGCCATTCTTAAACCTTTGTTCCAGCCAGCGGTCGGAGAGTCATCAGGTTCAGATATCCACCTGAAAGTCAACCCCGCACATTTAGGCTGGTACTCCTTTGTATGCACAAAGTGGCTTTATTTTTTGATAATAACAAGTGTTCCGTCTGTTGAGCCAGCGTCCACAATAATGTAGTCTAAAAAAAAGTTTCCCTCTTGCTCCAGAACACTCTGAATCGTTTTTTCAATAAATTTTGCATGGTTAAGAGTAGTCGTAATGATAGAAAAAGTCATTTTCTTACTTCCCTTTTTCCCTGCGAGTATGCTGGTCAACCTTTCTAAAAACCGATTTGATACGTCTTCGCCAGGGTACTCGCCAGTAGTCACCTATATAGAAAAAACCACATTTCTCAGCTAACTTAACAAGTGTTTTGTGTGAAAAATAATATAGATGCTCAGGTGGTCTCCAGTGTTCCCATTCAAGTAGTCTGTTTCCCTGACCCGCCCCTTCAACGTCTGGAGTGGAAATTACCAGGTATCCTTCTTTCTTCAGCAACGAGTGACACTTTGTCAGACCTGCCTTAGGGTCACGCCAATGTTCAATCACTTCAAAAAGTGTTATTACATCAAAACTAAGCCGGGGACAAAATTTTCCACTCAAGAAATTTCCATATTCTGCATGAACACCAAACCGCTGCCGTGCGTAGCTCACTGATTCTTCGCTTAAATCAATTCCTCTTGCTACCATACCAGCATCCTGGGCAGCCTTCAGTAAAAAGCCACCACCGCAGCCCACATCCAGAATAGTTACCTCCTTCTTTTCTAAAAGACGTCTGAGCCTCCATATTTCTCGTACCGCACCTCTCATCTTTTTTCGCTCCTTTCTCCTGTAATAACCCAGATAAAACTCATTCCGAGAGCTGTAATACAAGGATATTTCTTCTTCACTGGGCAATGGATTAACAAACACCAGACTACAATTTTCGCACTTTACAATATTAAAACCATTTTTGACCAGTAATAACCGGTGTCGTGAGTGACCACATAAGTTGCAGGCCACAAATTCAGCTCTCTGTCCGGATTTCATTGACAATTCCATGTGATCCATACTAAATTTTAGCATATTCTCATTCAATTTACCCATCAATTATTCTATGTGCCTCCTCCAAAACGTTCTCAGGGCTAATAGACCTGAGACACCAGAGCCTTGTACAGATTTTCCTGTAACAGGGGCGACAAGTTTGATTAGAAAACAGAAAATTTACACCCTGAGGACAGTGCTTCCTGGGATCAGTAGGTCCAAAGAGAGCCAGTGTTTTTGTTCCCGTTGCAGCCGCAATGTGCATAGGTGCACTATCAGTCGTGATAAGAAGACGGGCTTTTTGTATTACCTGAACCAGCTCAGGAAAATTTGTTTTCCCCAGAAGATTGATTAGTTGGCCTGACATCATACCTTCAATCTTTTTGCCAACTTCCACCCCTTCTTTGCCACCTACCAGGACAACAAGATAACCTTCCTCTATCAGCGATTGACCCACCCTGGCAAAATACTCTGCCGGCCAGCATTTGCTAACCCATTCCGGTGATGCCACCGGATGAAATACAACCCAGGACTTTTCTGGAACCAGTCTGTGTTGTGCCATAAACTCCGGGAAATTAGAGACATCCTCCTTATCCAGCCATACTTTGAAGCTGGAAATAATTTTCTCCGCACCTAAGCTCTGTAAAAGTTTTATCTGCGGCTCCCGTAAATCTTTATCAAACCCGCGCGCCAGATAGACATCATAAATCAGATTGGCTATCAGATGCTCACCAAAACCTGCCTTTTTCTTTGCCCTTAAGGCAGAAACCAGTAAATCTGTCCTCAGATTCCCCTGCAGGTTAACCACCAGGTCAAAATCCTCCTGATTTAGTTCCGCTATTGTTTTTCTCATGTTTACTTTCCCAAACCAGTGGAGACGATGAAAAACAGGACAGGGTTTAACAATTTCTTTATACTCTTCTTTTGTAAGGAGATGTATTTCACTGCCCGGAAAACTTGCAGATATGGACTGAAAAAACGGTGAGGTAAGAATTATGTCACCGGCTGCACCTGTTTTAATAAGAAGGATTTTCCGGTAGAAAGGTTTCTTCACACCAGCTCCCGGTAAATATCCAGAGTTTCTTTCACCATCCGTTCCTCAGAAAACTCCTTTCGCACCCAATCGGCTCCTGCCTGTCCCATCCTTTCTCGGACAGCCGGATTCTCAATGAGGAACTTCAGTTTCTCCACAAATGATTCTACCCGGGGCTGAACCAGAAAACCGGTCTTGCCCTGCCAGATAACTTCCCTCGTTGCGCCCAGGCAGGAGGCAACCGGCACTACCTGACACCACTGAGATTCAACCAGAACCCGTCCAAAACCTTCTGGTCTGGTAAAACAACCAGCATAGATGTCAATCCTGCTGAAAAAATCTTCCCGCCGGGGATTTATCAGTAATTCAATCCGTGCACCTAAACTATGTTCTGTTATCTCCTTCTTCAATTCCCGGATGGCTAAGTTGCCTCTTTCACCCGGACCAACACCAAGCACTCCTTTCACTTTTTGCCCGTCTTCTACCAGTTGCTTTATTATCCTGAGAAAAAGCGAGAAACCCTTTCCCTTAGACCATCTGGCCAGTGTGCCAATGCGCACCAGCTCTGGTTCTAAAATCTTCTTTATCTCTTCCATTTTGATGCCATTCCGCACCACCCTCAACCGTTTCTCTGGAACCCGGAAGACATCCCTGGCATATTCTGCCACATTTCTACTCACCGCAATCACCCTTTCTCCTTTTCCCATTATCTGACTGGGCCAGTGCCGGTTGTAGAAACTGTGGAAAGATGTCACCAGATGAATATCCGGATAGCAACGTACAGCCAGGTAACCAACCCAGGCCGGAACACGGCTCATACAATGGATGATATCAGGCTGGAACTCCTGACAGAGATGCTTCAAAATGGACAACGACCGGAGAAAAGAAAACAAATCTTTCCTGTGAACAGGTGCCTTCCTTGTCTGTACTCCATAATTCTTCAACTCCTCTAAAAGATGACCACCGTAACTGACCAGCCAAACTTTGTTTCCCAGAGAGACCATTCCTCTGGCTAAGTCATAAGTACATTCCTCCACCCCACCCTGCTGCATCTCCGGTACCACATAAATTATTTTCATTCTCTAAAAAACTGGATAGCTACCAGCTGGTATTTCAGTCAAGGTCAAAAAGGTATAATTGCTTTCCCTGGTCCAGAATAAAGCGACAGGCATGGATAACCTTTTCTGTCTCAATTGTTTTCATGCAGGCAAAGTTTTGTCTGCACCGGGTGGGATACCTGCACGGGAAACAGCTGATGTCGCTGTGAATAACCTGGTTTTTCTCCCCCAGCGGTCCGTAACGGTAGGGATTTCCCGGGCCACAAAGAGCCACCACCGGGCAGCCGACAGCCACAGCCAGATGCATTGGTCCGGTATCGTTGGTGAGCATCAAGTCACACCTTTCCAGGATAGCAGCTAATTCCCGAATACTGGTCCGCCCAGCAAGGTTTAAAATACCCTTTTCGCCAATTTTTCCACATAAATCAGCAGCCAGTGGTTTTTCAAAGGCACCACCTACAACCAGAATTTTTGCCTCGTACTCAGCAATTAGTTTTTGTCCAATCTGAGCAAAATTTTCCACCGGCCAGCGTTTCCCCGGGAAGTTAGCCCCTGGATTGATACAAACAAGAACATCCGAACGTTTTATCTCCAGAGCCCTCAAGAACTTTTCTGCTTTTTCCTTTTCGGAAGGTTGAAGCGGGAAATATAGCTTGATTTTATCAGGAATTTTGAAGTAGGGTTTTAACAGTTCCATTACCCTTTCACTTTCATGAGTGAAAAACTTATCTGATTGCAGTTCTGCCCAGAAAAAAGTCATCCTGTAGGTTGCTCGCAGGAGAAACGGCAACAATGAGTTTCGGAAATCAACCACCAGGTCATAACGGATGGTTCTTAGCTGGCTTAAAGATTTTAACCACTCCCGGAATGAATTCTTCTGCAGAATGTAGTAATGCGAAAACCAGGGATGGCTTTCCGCAAATTCCCTGCTGCCAGATCCTACCACAAGGTCTATTTCTGCCTTTTTGAAAGTATCACGAATCAACTTCATCGCTGGACTGAGCAGTAAATTATCCCCCAGGCAGCTTGTTCCTATCAGCAAAATCCTTTTAACTGGCAGATTTGCAATATTTTTTGGGCACATTTTTCCGCCTCGGAGAGCCTTTTGAAAAAAATGTTCCGGGCTTTTTCCAGAAAAGAGCCGAGATTTTCCAGTTCCGATTCACAAACATAAAGAGCGTAACCCTCCTCGCATATCTTTTTAATAGTTCTGTCAAAAATCAGTTTCTTCTTTTTCCTTGCTACACCAGCAATGATTACTTTATGGCCAGAACTAATACTTTCGGAAATCATGTTCACACTATCTTCACTGACAATCAGAGTCTGAGAACAGGAAAGAATCCCGCGATACAGACTCCTTCCTGCTCCAAACCCGGGATATTCCGCATAAGCAACATTATCAAAAGTTTCCAGTTGTTGCTTCAGATATTTTACCACTTCCAGCGGTGTTCTCCGGGAGGTAGTAAAGAGAAAACAGCTTTTGCGGTTGCTCGCATATCTCTTTAAGGCAGACAGAAGCCTTTTTATCCAACCTGTAGTAACCTGGTAATTCTGGTCATTGCCTCCGATAAGAATGCCAATTACTTCCGCCTCCGCAGGCAGTTTGACAATCTGTCGAAAAACATTTTCTGCTTCTTTTAAAGATTCCGGGTTTACCTCATTGGGAGAGGCCAGAGTGACCAGAATATTATCACCACGCCGTTTGATACGCAGCCAGTCGTGATACGGAATAATAGCCAGGTCAAATAGAGAAAGAGGAAGCAAAGATGGTGTCATAACTACCACTGAACACCCCTGACAGTTTCTGGCGAGGGCCAGATTTACAGGTGCCAGCAAGGAGCCAGCGGAGATAAAGCATGTGTTTTTCTTCTCCTGGGATAGCACCAGTTGCGTATGCAAAAATTTTGAAAGCAGCTTCCTCGCCTGCTTCCATAAACGAAAAAGGCAGAATAAGGCGACTAACTTTGGTGCCAGACTATATTCTCCCTTTCTCCCCGGCAGACGATACCTGAGACCACTAAATCTCACTTCGTAGATTTCCATTTCTACTCCGGGGACAGCTTTTGCTATTCCGCAAGCCTGTACAAAATTACCCCTGTTTCCATCATCCAAGACTACGATTTTCATAATCTTACCTGCACGTTTCGCTGCCAGAGAAAATCCTTTATTTCTTTTATTTTTAACTGCCGGAAATGAACCAGGGATGCCAGAAGCACAGCACTTGCTTCACCCTCATTAAGAACCTGGTAGAAATGCTCCAGGCAACCAGCACCACCTGAAGCAATGACAGGGATACTAACACTTTCAGCGACCGTTCTGGTCAAATCACAATCATAACCGGAACCGGTACCGTCCCGGTCAATACTGGTCAGCAATATTTCTCCTGCGCCTAAACTCTCTACCTGCCGGCTCCAGTCTCTTACCAGAAGCCCTGTTGGTTTCCGACCTGCTTCTACATAAACTTCCCATTTTTTTCTTCCTATCTTTTTGGCATCTATCGCTACCACAACGCACTGACTACCAAACTTTTTTGCTGCCTGTCTGATTAACTCCGGGTTCTTTACCGCTGCTGTGTTGATGGAGATTTTGTCAGCCCCGGATTGAAGAAGTCTTTCCATATCGCCTAAGGAACCTATACCCCCGCCCACAGTTAGCGGAATAAATACCACCTTAGCGACTTCTTTAACCACCTCTGCCATCGTTACCCTGGCTTCCACTGTGGCACTGATATCCAGGAAAACAAGTTCATCTGCGCCCTGCTCACTGTAAAAGGAAGCCTGCCGTACCGGGTCTCCTGCTGGCTTTAACTGCTTAAAGCAAACACCTTTGACTACCCTGCCGGCATGCACATCCAGGCAGGGAATAATTCTCTTAGCGAGGCTATTCACCTTGCTCCTTATTCTGTTCTTTCTGTTTCAGAAAAACGGAGAGAAAAGAAAGACCCGATTTTCCGCTTTTTTCCGGATGAAACTGGACCCCGGTGACATTTTTCCAGCAAATAGCAGAAACAAATTTCCCGCCGTAGTGAGTAACACCGGCAACCACCTTCCTGTCCCGGGGAATCACATAGTAGGAATGGGCAAAGTAAAAGTAACAATCCTGACCGCACATTTGCAGATACTTTTTGCCAGGCGATTGCCAGTGTACCTGGTTCCATCCCATATGGGGAACCAGAAGGCTATCTTTCCGGAACCGGACAACCCTGCCAGGAAGAATTCCCAGACCCGGACAATTCCCTTCCTCACTCCATTCAAAGAGTAACTGTAAACCCAGACAGATTCCCAAAAACGGTTTCCCGGAGCATATCTGTTCCCGCAGAAAATTGTCCAGCCCAAGGCGCTTGAGATTCCTCATTCCTTCAGAGAAGGCACCCACTCCAGGCAATATAATACAATCAGCTTTCTCCAGAAGCTGCCGCCTATGAGAGAGAAAAACCTTCTCTCCACATCTGGCTGTTGCTGCTAAAACACTGTAAATGTTGCCCAGAGCGTAGTTAACTACTGCTGTCATAGGATTTAGTTGTGACCTTTTTCCCTTAATCTCTTATGCGGCACTTTTCACTTCAAAGGTATTTCCCTGTCCAGCAGGAAAGACATAGTTTTTCTGGCGGTAATCCAATTGCTTCCACAAAATCTTCCATGGTGTTGTACTTCAGGGAATCCGCACCAATAAGACGGCAAATACCTTCCACCGAATACTTCAGAGCCACCAGTTCCTCATAAGAACGTGTGGAAATGGAGTAGCGACAGGGAGCAATCAAAGGAGGGCAAGCAATCCGGACATGAACAGCTCTGGCTCCAGCTCGTTTCAGTTCCAGAACCTTGTTACGAATCTGTGTCCCCCGGACAATAGAATCATCACACAGCACAATCCGCTGGCGTCTGACATTATCCTTGATAACAGAAAGTTTAATTCTGGCTTCCTTTTCTCTTTCTTCCTGAACCAGTGGGGTGTAACTGCGACTGGCAAACCGGTCTATAAGAAAACTTTCCTGATAGGGCACTTCTGAGTAATGGTGATAACCCAGGGCACAGCCGATTCCGGAAAAAGGCACCGGGGAAACTATGTCCACCTTGAGGTTTTCCGCTTCATCCCTTCTGGCTAATTTTATCCCAAAGTTATGCCGGGCCCGGATAACAGGAACTCCATCAATCACCGAATCCACAGAGGCAATATATCCCCACTCAAAAGCACAGAACGCCGGTCTTACTTCTGCTGCCTGCCAGATGCTCTTGATGCCGTCACCGTTCAGCAGAACTATCTCTCCTGGTCTGACATCACGAACAATTTTTAAGCCTAACAGGTCAAACGGTCTGGACTCAGATGATACTGCCAGTTTTCTCCCGGAACGGCCAAGAATCAATGGTTTAAAACCGTGTATGTCTCTGGCAGCATAAACTCCTCTGGGTGTCAGCACCACCAGACTGAAAGAACCCTTCACCAGGCGATAAATCTGCTGGAAACCATCCAGGATAGTTTTCCCCTGCGACAGAATCCTGCCTAAAATTTCCGTGTCTGTCTCGGTGGAAAACGCATGCCCTGCCTGAAATAATTTGTGCCTTAGCAGTTCCCTGTTAATAATATTCCCGCTGAACGCTAAGGCATAGGAACCTAAACGGGAGTGAAAGACCATAGGCTGTAATTCCTTCAGGCTTACATGGGCAATACCAAGATTTCCCGTGAGGTAATGAAAGTCCTGCAGACTGAAGCTGTGGCGTACAAAACCAGCATGTGTTATCAAACGGATACTACCATCCCAGGTGGCTATCCCGCAGTAGCGCTGACCACGATGCTGAAGTTTAAAAATACCATAATAGATTTGTTCCACCACTGGTCCTTTACCGGACCACAAACCAAAGACCCCGCAGTTTTCAAGTTCTTCTAACAAAATTTTTCTCCTTTAAATATACTCAATGGTGCTGGGCGGTTTTGGTGTAATATCATAGACCACCTTGATTACTCCTGGTACACTCTTCAGCAACCGGTCTCTTACCTTTTCCAGCTTAGACCAGGGTAGTTTACAGGGAGAAGCTTTCAAAGCATCTTTAGATTCCACGGCTCTGAGCGCGATAATCTCACCCAGCACCCTTTTTCCTTCCACTATCCCTGTGGCACGGTCACTCAAAAGAACAGGGAAAACCTGGAAGATTGATTCTCCGGTAATTTCTTCTTCCACAATGGAGGTAGCCATCCTTATCTTCTCTACTCTCTCCGGAGTCACCTCGCCAACAATCCGCGTGGCTAAGCCTGGTCCGGGGAAGGGCTTGCGAGTATAAACTTTCTGCGGCAATCCCAGAGCTTTAGCCACTTTACGGACATCATCCTTAAAAAGTGTCTTCAGTGGTTCCAGAATTGTCAGACCATACAACGCTGGGTTCAGTCCTATCTGTGCCAGAACGTTATGCTGGGTTTTTATCCCTTTTTGCGTCTCTACAATATCAGCAGCAATAGTCCCCTGGATAAGAAAGTCCGCTGAGTAACTGCGCACTGCCTGGCCCAGTGTTTTATAAAAAACTTCCCGGAAAGCCTTTCTTTTCTCCTCCGGGTCAATCAGTCCTTTCAGCGCTTCCAGGAAATTACTCGCGACCTCCCAGACCTGCAATTCAATATTTTGTTTCTTCAGAAACTCAGCTACCTGGCTGGCTTCATTGGCCCTCATAAGACCGTCGTCAAGAAATAGCACTATTGCGTTTTCCCCCACCGCCCGCTGGGCAAGACACGCGGAAACCATACTATCCACGCCGCCGGAAACAGCACAAAGAGCTCTTTTATCTTTAATTGCTTGTTTCAATTCCTGAACCTTTTCTTTGATAAACTGAGTCGCATTCACCGCCATATATCCCCCTTTTAAAATCCCCCCTGATACAGATTATCTCAGTCCGATTAGTCTATTACAGAAGTCAGCACTCTGTCAACACCTATTTTATTTCCCCGCTGGTCTTCAAAACTAACAGAAACTCTGCCGGCTAAAAAGTTCTTTTCTTCTTTTAACCGCCAAACCTTCACTGCGTCTTTTTCCGTCATCAAGTACCACTCAACACCTAATTTTTTACCAAGGTAGCCTATTTCCTCAACATCCTGGAAGCGATAACGAAAATGATCTGGAAAAACAACCGGGAAAAGACAACCAGGTGAAAAATTTTCTATTAACGAGAAGAAGCAGAGAGGTTGTCCGATACCAGCAAAGGCAAGAACCCTTTTCCCGGTAATATCTCTTCCGGTATAAATGTTTCCAGAATAATCCACGAAATCAATAATCCGGTAGTTCATAAAGAAAACTGGTTTCCCATAACGAAGCAATCTCTCCAGAAGTCTGCATCTTTTCTCGCTGGAAATCTCAAAAGCATTAGTAATCACAATGGCGTCAACCCTTCTTAGCCTTCTGCAGGGTTCCCGCAAAAGTCCTGCGGGAAGTAAGAAACCGTTATCAAAAGGATTCCTGGCAACGACAAGAGCAACTTCCAGATCTTTTCTTATTCCGTAACACTGCATTCCATCATCTAACAAAACCACATCAGGATGTATTTCAGCCGCTACCAACTTCAAAAGGTTTTTCTTTCCCTTCCCCTTGATGAAAACTACCCGGGGCAGTTTTCTTGCCAGCATTACCATTTCATCGCCAAAGGATTCCGGGTCCACTATCTTTTGACCTTCCGCCCAGAGAATGGAACCAGAAGAGCCAAAGCCACTACCCGCGACCACTACTTTCCTGCCACTATCTGTCAGTACTTTTGCCATGAGATGTACCAGCGTTGTCTTCCCTGTGCCCCCGGCGGTAAGGTTACCGACACTGACTACTTTGAATTTGTACTTTTCAGGACGAGAGAAAAGCCGCCTGCCTTCCACAAGCAGCAGGTAGAAAAGAGACCAGGGTAACATGAGCGCCGTTAAAAAAGACCAGACCAGCCCGCTTCGCTGAAAAAGAAAACTGCGATAGACCGCGCTAAAAAAGGGCCTGCTGCTCTTCACTTTCAGAAGATTCAAGGAGTATCTGCACTTTCCCGAACTCACCGTCGTAGCCTGGCTGAACGTGGACCCTGCCCTGGCGCATAAGAAGAATACCTTCAGCTATCCGGAAATCTAACAAATGGCGGAGACTTTCTTCGCTGGCTTCAAACAGAACAGCAAATTCTGAACCAAACTTACCAACTATTTCCTGGTAAATACTCTGGACTGCAACCGACTCAGAAGGTTTGTTAACAACAGAGGCAATAATCTGGTCAAGAGGGACAATTTTTTTGAAGGGTATTACCCGGGCAGGATAAACGCCACCTGTTCTATCAGCAAGCTGTGTCACACGGTGAAGCACCCCTACAGTCACAGGACGGCCACATACAGGACAGAGATAATTCAGCTTTCTTGTCTCTTCCGGACTCAGTCTTACCTTACATTGCCGATGCCCATCATAATGATATTTACCTTCTTCCGGAAAGTACTCCACCGTAAAGAGGAAAAGTTCTTTATCTTTTTCCTGAAGAATTTTTTTCAATTCTGGTAAATCAAAAGCTTTCTTAAAAACATTCATCTCCCGGCCTAATTTTTGCGGAGAATGAGCATCCGAATCAGAAATCAGGGAAAACCTGTCCAGTCTGGACCACAGCCAGTTCATCTCCGGGTCACTGCTCAGCCCTGTCTCTAAAGCCACTATATCCTCACTGGCTCTGCCAAAACACTCCTCAATGCTGTCAAATCCAGAGTTAGAACCAAACAGGGAAAAATGCGGTGTCCAGATGTGCGCTGGAATCACCAGACCATACTCATCCACTGACTGGACCAGCCGGACCAGTTCTTCTGCTTCCAGATGAAGAACAGGACGACCATCCACATTCAAATCTCCATAACGTTCCAGAAAAGAGTTCATTTTCTCCGCATTCTGTAAACCGGAGGAGATGATAATGTTGTGAATTTTTTTAGCCCTTCCCTTTCGTTCAAAAATCAGGCAAACTTCAGCTGTAAGAACAAAATCTGTCTGCCCATACCTGTAAATACCTGTTCTTTCCGTTGGCTGCAGTTTCTCCCGTAAGTGATGAAGCCAGAGAAAATGAGTGAAATCCCCTGTTCCCAGAAGATGAATACCCTTCAGTTTAGCCCACTTATCCAGCTCCGGTATATTCATACTCCGGCTGGTCGCCCGGCTAAACTGAGAATGAATGTGGAAGTCAGCCAGATACATTTTTTATATTCTTTTTCTCTGGAAAACCTCTTTCAATCTATCCCTCAGTTCCAGTAAGGATTGCGGAATAACCTTTGTTTCAGCTACCACCGGCATAAAGTTGGTATCTCCTTCCCACCGGGGAACAACGTGGATATGAAGATGATCCACCAGTCCTGCTCCTGCCACCCGACCGAGATTGACTCCCAGATTAAAACCATGTGGTTTTATTACTGTACGCAGAACACTTAACGATAATTTTACCAGCGAAAATATTTCTGCCACCTCTTCCTTTCTCAGTTCTTCCAGTTCTCCTACGTGCCTGGCAGGTACCACCATAAGATGACCATTATTGTAGGGGAAAGTATTCAGAATGACAAAAGCATGTTTTTTTCTATACACAACATAGTTTTCTGTATCTTCTTTGTTTTTCAAAGATTGACACAGAAAACAACTGGTATTCCTGACCTGGAGAATATAGCCCATCCTCCACGGTGCCCAGATAACATCCATTTTTTTATCCCTCTTTTGGGAGAAAAATTTTCTTGACCTCATTATAAGTCCCCCTGTAACTGCTGTAAAATCTCCTGCCCTTTTTCTGCTAACTCTTTTTTTAACTCCCGCCTGGTATTCCTTAACGAGCCCTCCAGCACTTTTTGTTCCAGATAGTCCTTGATTTTTCCTACCAGACGTCCAGGACCGATACCAAGAATCTCCATAATCATATGCCCGTCCACAGCCAGTCGGAAGGAGGAAAGTCTATCTTTCCTGTTAATTTCTTTAATCCGTTTCTCCAGTTCATTAATTCTTGCCAGTGCCTGCCTGACTTTATTCACATTCTGACTGGTAAGATCAGCCCGGGCAAGGATGAACAAATCTTTCCTTTCCTTCCCCACTTCTCTGATGAAACGTCGCAACCCCTTGTCCGTAGGATTTTCCTTAGCCAGAAGATGTGGCCAGAGGTGATAGCGAATAAGTTTACCAATGTAATTACTCTCAGCTGCTCCAATCTTTAGCCTCTGGCAGACATACCGCGACATCTTCTCCCCGACCAGTTCATGGCGATGAAAACTTACCTTACCCTCTTCCACTTTAAAGGTTTTCGGCTTGCCAATATCATGCAAAAGCATAGCCAGACGCAGATAAACATTACGTGTATGTTTGCTGATGTTATCCAGAGTTTTGAGGGTATGCTCAAAAAGATCCTTACAATTGTTGTCAGTTACCTTTTCCTTGAACATCGCCACCTCAGGAAGCAAAAGCTTCAGAGCACCCATCTCCTCCAGAAGCCGCAAACCTGCTGCTGGCTGACTCGCCTGTAATGTCTTCAGCAGTTCCTCCGCAATTCTTTCCTGACTGACAATACTCAGACGAAAAACATGACGTTTCATTGCTTCCCACGTGCCTTCCTCAATGTCAAAATGAAACCTGGTAGCAAAACGTACTCCCCGTAAGATACGAAGAGGGTCATCGTAAAAAGTCTTATCGGGATTGACTGGAGTACGAATCAATCTGGCTTTCAAATCAGCACGTCCGCCGAAAGGGTCCAGTATTTCTCCAGTTAGCAGGTTACGAGCAATCGCATTAATCGTAAAATCTCTACGGGCAAGGTCTTCGGCAATACCTGCCCGGAATACTTCCGGCTTGCGTGAATCCTCCGGATAACTTTCTGTCCGGCAGGTTGCCAGTTCCAGTTTCACCTTCCCATATTCAATCATCGCTGTCCCAAAACGACCGTAAAAAACTGGTTCCGGATAGCCATAGGTTTTTGCTAATTCCCTGGCAAACTCCAGCGCATCCTCTTCCATAACCACATCAACATCCGTGCTTTTTCTCCGCAAAAACTTATCCCGCAGGTACCCGCCCACCAGGTACACCGTTATCTTTTTCTTCCTGGCTAATTCCCTCACTGTCTCAATTATCTTTTCAATTTCCATCAGGTCTCTTCCCAGGCTAAAAGAACGCCATCTACCTCTTCCGTTTTCAGCCGCACATTCCGGGTAAGTCTTTTCCGGACTTTTTTGCTAACCGCATCAAGATTGACGAAGATACTGTTTTGCACCAGAAAACTTTTCCCTGCCTTGACATAACCCATATTCCTGCCTGTAACGAAAACACCGATTCTTCCATCTTTCATCTTCACCAGCCGTCCAATAGCAGCAGTTCTGGTAAATTTACCGGCTGCTGGCTGCCACACCGTGCAGACACGTAAACGTCGCCAGTATCCAAGTTCATCCTTTATCCTTAAACTTCTAATCTCGCATTGATTTTGTCCCAGAAACAACTCGCCGCTCTTTCTCCAGGTCATACCACTTCTTTCTTCCTTTTTTCTTCTTTTTTTCTGAGCAGAAGAAAACCTGCCAGAGCTGTTGCTGCCACTTCTATGGAAAGTAGCGCCGGTCTCAAAAAATAATCCGCATGAGCATAAAGAAAACCTGCCAGAAGTCCAGCAACTAAAGCACCAGTTCCACTGACAGTGTTAAGCAACCCATAAGCCAGTCCCCGAAAGGACGAACCACTTAAAGCCACCACCGAAGAACGCATCACTGTTTCCTGCATACCCACCACAACACCCCAGATAATCAGAGACAGAATTATTAAAGCCGCAGATCTGGTAAAACACAAAAATGGTACCAGCATACTCAGTAGCGGCACTCCTATCAAAACTTTAAGCCCCAGAAAATCATAGGCAGGGCCAACAATCAAAGCAGCCAGCCCATCCACAGCCATCGCCAGGACATAAAGAAGCGGTATCTGACCTGGTAGAAAAATCCGGTGGCTGCCTGCATGATAGGCAATCAGAGGAAAATTTACAAAACCACAGAAACAAAGAAACACAAACCCCAGATAAATTCCGAATATACCTTTCAGTTCCATTTTTTCCGGTTTATCAGTCTCCCGGGGCAGTGCTGGTAGAGCGTTTCTCAAAACCAGAAGTGTTGCCAGCAACAAAAGACCTGGTATCCAGAGGAGATGAAAAGTGAACTGGTAACTGTGACCGCGCAGGAGAAAAAAGGAGAAAACAAACGGCCCGGCAATGGCTCCTACCTGGTCCAGAGCTTCATGGATACCAAAACCAAACCCTGTCCCCACCATTTTTGCAGACTGAGAAAGAAGAGTATCCCTGGAAGGAGAACGGATAGCCTTACCCAGACGTTCCAGAAAAATAAGCAGGGCTGCTGTCTGCCAGCAACGGCTGAAAGCCAAAAGTGGCACTACCAGAATTAAGCTGTATCCCAGTGCTGTCATAGGCCAGTAAGCTTTTGTCCGGTCCGCCCAGTGCCCAAAAACCACTCTTAACCCGTACCCGATAAACTCTCCCGTTCCACTTACCAGCCCCACAGAAAAAGCGCTTGCTCCCAGCAAAGCCAGATACGGTCCCATAACACTGCGACCACTTTCGTAAATTATGTCTCCGCATAAGCTTAGTAGTCCAAAAAGAAAAATTGTACCGACCGGGCTTATCATGAAAATCCTTTCTTACATGTATTTTATCACAGTTTCACTGCCTGCACTGAAGAAAAACTAAAAGTCTCAGACTGACTATCCCCCGGGATAAAAACCAGAGACCGAGACCAACAAGAAAAAGACCGCAAAAAACCATTACTAACCGGAAAGCCTTACCTGAAAGAAGTTGTGATGGCCGGCTCAAAGAAAAAGAAACTAAACTGTACCAGAAAAAATCTGCCGAAAAGTGACCAAGAAAAAAAACCGCCACTCCCCGGAAACCGTGAGCAAGTGCCATCCCTAAATAAACCAGTCCTATACTTGCCCACCACAGTGTCCAGTAGGGATTGGCTAAGCTTACCAGCGCACCAGCCAGAACAGTCGGCAACCCGGACAATCCCTTTCTCAAAACCACCTGCCGGGGCACAAAGGTCTTTGCGGTCTGGACCATTCCTGTACCCAGAATCATTAAAACTATCCCCCCGGCTATACCAAGAACAGTCACAACCTGAGTAGCTTTTAAGAATTCGCCCAGTCCCGCAATCAGAACTACCACCAGCAAAAACTCCAGCAAACCATGGCCCAGAACTAACTCTGGACCAGCCCGAAAACCCTCACGCAGAGAACGCTCAACTGTGATTGCCAGAAGTGGACCAGGTACCAGGGCACCGAACAAGGCAACAGCAAAAGATGTTAATCCTATCCCCGGAAGGTTCATTTCAGTTCGGGTTAACTGCTAAAAGATAAAAAGCAAAACCAGAGACGAAAAAAGTATTTTTTCTCAGCGAGGGACTTTTTCTAAGGTTAAAAGTTTTCTCTGCCAGTAATCTATTCTTTTAATTTCCTTCTTCAGACACTCCCGGCGGTAATAAAGGTCCTTTAGAGTAAAAAGATGGGTGTGGGCTTCTGCATGATAACCCAGTCGGTCATCTTCAGCCACCAGTTTAATTTCTTCCTCTGTTGTTTTAAGTTCTTCCTGCAACAGTTTCCGGATACGCACTAAAAGGGCCGCTTTCCGGGAAAGTTCCTTTTCCTGGCGCCAGTCACGCAGAAGATGATAAAAGAGAACAATGTTAGCCACACTATGCACGGAAAGCTCAATATGTCTGGCTAACCCGCTTTCCAGTTGTAACGCTCTGTTTTCCGGTTCAGCAAGGGAAGCTTTTTCTAAAAGGGCACAGCCCTTACGCCATTCCTTCAGCAGAAGCCGTAATGCTTCTGTCACCTCATTGGCAGTAAAAGGTTTCAACCATGATTCCAGATTATCATAAACCTGAAGGTGACCATCTTTGTCTCTTTCCAGTGGCAGCCAGGAAGAGATAGGCGGCCCTGATTTATTTTTTAAGGATAAAGGATAGGCCGTGGCATAATTAATCGGACCGTAGTATAAAAAAGGTATGCTGAAAGGATATTGCCGCCATGCCCTGGAAAAATGCAGCCAGGCTCTCCTGACAGTAGAACTTGCTTTTTGGCCAAAATAGAATTGGGCAACCTTACTGATTGCTTTTTTCATTTCAGGCTGTGGTTTCCGGGACATCAGACCAGCCAGCCGGCTCATAGGGGAAACATCTCCTCCGAAAATCCAGCAGCCTAAATAACCGCTTACACCTATCTCTTTCATCCTTTTAAGTTTCTCTGCTAACAAAAAGGGCAAGGGTAGATAAGGTACAGAAACCAGCTCATGAGTATTGCCTATCTGGATTTTCGCCATGGTTTTCAGACCGCGTCTTTTTGCCAGGCGGTGTTGCTGCCGGAAACGAGGTGAGGGCCCGATACTGGAAAAACTGTACTCATCAACTGGAAAAACTTTACCAGCCACCTTTTTCCAGCCTCCTCTTTCCCAGTCAGACATCAGGATAACATCATCAGGTAAAGCCGCAATCAACCTGGGCTGCGGGTCAGGCTCAATAATACTCCATGACCAGGTCCAGACAATAATTTTTGCTGCTGGAGAACTGCTCTTGATACCACGGTGCAGACAGTTGATGACCTCAGCAGTAACTTCCACCGGGTCCCGGGTCACGCAACGGGAACAATGGAAAACAGTTTTTTCCCAGCCATCTTCCAGACCAGTAGTAAGTGGTTGACGGTATTTACAGAAGTGGGAATAACAGTGGGTATGTCCTTCGCTGGCGTTAATAAGGAAAGCGCCAGCCAGACCAGGAACCTGTCGGAAAAGAGAAGCAGAACCTTCCACCAGATATTCTTTTACTGCCCGGGTACTGGTACAGAGAGCATAATAGGTGCCATCAAACCTGGAATGAACCCCGCGCAGGACAAAAGGTTGTCCTTTCACCTCGGGATATTTCTTCCACACCGGGTCATCTGCCAGCGGTGCTCTGGGCTCCAGAAGATAAACATAAACTTTCACTCCATAACCTGCTGCTTTCTCTACAATCCTGTTCAGCAGTTCTATCTTTTCCGGTCCGGGAGAAGGAAAAAGGTTGGTAGCAACTGTTTCTCTTAAGTGAATATGAAGCCAGATACCGTTAAAACCTTCAGAGGCTATCTCCTGAAGATAGTCAGAAGAGTAAGCTTTAAGAGAAGTACCCAGTTCATCACCCCAGCAATCTGCCAGAGGTGAACGAATAATCCTGGGGTCAAAATAGAAAGCCGTTCCCATAGATTAGTTTCCTCCTTCCAGTATCCTTTTCATCTCTTTCAAAATTCTTTCTCTGGCTGCCTGACCGTATTTGAGACTTGCTTCCTCTGCCTGCCGGCAATACCATTTATCTTTCTTAAGCCTTGCCAGGTCTACTCCTTCCGGGCAGAAAACCAGCATCAAAGATGTTTCCTGCCTGCCAGCGTGGTCTATAGGAAAAAACTTCTGTGTCTCCTCGTCCATAAAAGGGTGAAACTGAATCCAGTTGAAAGGATTGCTACCGGCCTGGTGTCGCTGGTAGTAGTCAGCCATTCCTTCTTTACCCCACCACCCTTCTCCTAACTCCTTTTCTATCATTTGAAAAATTGCTTCCCGGGCAGCCAGCTTCATAGCCAGGTCTGTGGGCATACCCGCAGTGAAGTTCTCGCTCTGGTGATGAATAAAAACATGTATATTCCGGAAGCCTACCCTGAGGAAACCAATAAAAATTTCCCTGGCAAGAGCATGAATTGCAGTAGTACTTACATTCACTGTTCCGTTTCTTTCCGGTGGCTCTACAGCATAACTGGCTGCTCCGTAAACAAAAGGGGGTAACAACACAAGGTTTATTTCCTTTTCCAGGATTTCTACTGCCCGGATGACCAGAAGGGCATCAACACCAACCACACAGTGCTCGGCGTGATACTCCAGAACTCCTACCGGAAGCACCGCTGGCCAGTTCTCGTCTATAGCTGTTCTTATCTGTTCCGGAAACATCAATTCATATCTCATATTTGACCCCGCTTTGTGGAAAAATTACGCTGGACTACAGTTCCAGAATCTTCATCAACCTGTCAGAAAACGGTTCCACACCATCTTTTTTCACCACTACCCCATTCTCCCAGCGGAGACCAAACCTCTGTCCGTAAAGAAAGGTATCCACCTGAAAAGTCATGTTTTCTTCCAGAGGATAGTTTGAGTGAAGTTCCATCCAGGGCCTTTCCACCTCAATCATGCCCAGTCCATGGCAGGGTCCGTAAAGAGCATTCTTTGCCACTCCTAACTCTTCCGCACAGGCAAAAAACTTTCTGGTTACTTCACTGGCAATCACGCCTGGCTTCATCCACTCCATGGTCTTTCTATGTAAATCCAGCCCGGCCTGGACAAGCCTTCTCATACTTTTGTCCATCTTGCCAAAACAGACTGGACGGCCCACGCTGGCAGAATAACCTGCCACCCGGGCACCGATATTAAGCTGGATGAGATTTCCTTTCCCTAATACCCTGTATCCAGGTCTGCCTATCGCATGGGTAGAATTTCTTCCGGAGAGAACATACTGGGGATGCGCCTCATATTCCGCACCATGGGCATAAAGTTCCTTTTCAATAATCCCTACAACTTCCAGCTCTGTCATCTCTGGTTTCATCTGGCGAACAGTAGCTACCAGCGCTTTTTCTGAAATAGCAAAGGCTTCTTTTAGAACCTTCAGTTCCAGCGGGCTTTTTATCATGCGCAGACTGACGATGCAATCATCAGCCTTTACTATTTCTGCTGCTGGTACCGCCTTTCTCAAACTCTCCCAGATAGGTAAGGGGAAAATGGGATAACCAGCCAGACCAACCCTTTTTATCGTTTTCAACCCCAGTTCGGCAAAAACACTTTCAAAGGTATCCACCTTGATGGTGGGATACTCCGGTTCCGCACTTTCTCTATATTCCACCAGCTTGTAAATTCTTTTAATGCGACTTCTATCTCTGGCAAAGGTTTCACTTTCCGGACCAATCAAAAGCGCCAGTTCCCCTTCAGGCGGCACCACTACCCCCGCAGATTCAAATATAGGCCAGTAATCAGACAGATACCGGACATTAGCAAAATCTGCTTCGTTGGAATGAACAATTAACACATCAAGATTTTCACCCCTGACTTTCTCCTGCACCTTCTGCCATCTTCTTTGAAATTCAGTGTCTGGCAACCTTTTAATACCCATAGTTCCCCCCTGTCTAAAATTTTATGTGCTATATTGTACTCTCATATAGCCGTTTGTCAAAAGAGACAGGAGTGGAAAGACCGCAGATAAAAATTATTTTTTCCCGCTGGCCACTCTGATTCCTTTCCTGGTGAAAGTATGCTATTTTAATATGTCAGTCACCTTGCAGGTCAGAGTAAAAAGCAACAGCAACAAGGGAGAAAAATTGGCTGGAATAATGCACCAGGTCATGGGTAGACTCTCCTGGGAATCTTTAAGCGAAAAAGATAAAAAAATATGGGACTTAAAGCCAGAAATTCCTGATGATTCCCCGGAATTTCTAAAATCTTATCAGCCAGTTACTGTAGAAGAAAAAATAGGCTGGTATTCTCTTTTCCTGGATTTAATGGGCTGGCGTACAAAAGAAATCGTAAGGCGCGGAAAATTTTTACTGGATAGCTCCCACCCTGTCCCTCACGGTCTGCCTTCCGCCACTCTGGATGCTGTTGGCACAGATGAGAAACTCTTTGACACTTTTGCCTGGAGAACACTTTTTCGCCAGTTCATCCCGGATTTAGTACAGAACTTAAAGCAGGGAAAGAATGAACAGGCAGGTTTACTGGCTGGCCTTCTGGCTCATGTCATCCAGGATGCAGCCAGTCCAGGCCACCTTTTCCCCAATCGTCTTTTCTATGACCTTTTTCCAGAAGAAGACTTGCTCCACCGGGATTACCATACTTTGTTTGACCAGGTGACACCAGAAATAAAACCTGTTTCTCCAGCTCTGCTGGGTACCAGCGTTCCGGAATTTATCTTCCGCCTGGCAATGCTCGGTGAGCAGAATTACCAGAAAGCACTCTCTTTAATAGTTCCAGCCATCCATGCCTGCCAGTCAGGGAACAGGAAACTTCTGGAGAGTCTATGCCGGGAGCCATTGCAAAACGCTGTCTTTCAGGTGGCTTCTCTTTTCCATACAGCAGCTGCTCTCTCCTCCAAAATTGACCCAGAAGAAAAAGACAAGTTGCAGACTTTTGACTTGACCACCGCAGTGGAACACTACCTTCATCCTGCACCGAAATACGGCTCAATTCTGCCCAGAAAGTACAACATTGTCCATAACCGCTTTGTCCCTCTGGTACTTGATTGTGGCAAAGGCCCGCAGCCTATTTCTTCTGGATTAGGACTCAGTTCCTTTCACAGTTTTCGGTATCTTCTGGAACCGGGCGCCTTTAGTTTTTTCCAGGGGACAGTTGGTCTTTCAGCTCGCTACACCGAAGACCAGCAAAAGGATATGAAAGTAGAATTTTTTATTTGTCTGGCTAATGACTGGAACAGAACTATCACATCGGACCTGCAGTACGGACCTGAATTGAGGAAAGTTTTTTCCTGTTTTCTCCAGCCCGGGCAGTCAGGTATACCTTTCTCCATAGAACTGGGAAAAGCTCAGACACTCCTGGTAGCAGTACTGCCCCACCCTGAAAAGAAAAAGGGAAAAGAAATTTGCTGGTATCCTCATGTGGTGCTGGCTTATCCCAGACTGGTTAAAAAGGAAAAGGAGAAACATTGAATACGGAAATAAAACTTCTGGTCATTGATTTTGACGGCACCGCTTTAGGAGGCTATCAACCTTACGAACGTTTCCCGGATAATTTTTGCTTCTTTCTTGAAGAAATTACCAGGTATGGTTACCAGTGGGCTACCTGTACTACCTGGCATCCTTTCAGCCAGGAACAAGTTTTCGCAGCAAGCCACCTTCAGACAAGACCTATCCGCTGTATCGGGCGAACTTCTCTGAGTTGTGGACTTTATATCAGGGGAAAACTTTACCTTGATGCTGCCTGGGATGCAGAAATGATTGAGTGTAAGAGTCAGTTCATGCAGGAATCCGCTACAGCTATCCGTCAATTACTCCAGAGTTTACCTGACAGTAATAGTTTCATAGAGTACTTTGACTTTGTTTTTGCCGTCAACTACCGGAAACGAGAAGAAATAGAAAAACTTTTGAGAAACCCAACTATTCAGGAGAAAACCTATTGCCTGTTTTCTTCTACGGAAAACACTCTTTTTCTTTTCCCCTGGTACCTTTCCAAAGGTCTGGCAGTAAAGAAACTTCAGAAGTTACTTCACCTTGCCCCGAAAAATATCTTAGTGGCTGGAGATGGCATTAATGATTTGCCCATGATGGCGCCAGATGTCTGCCGGTGGCTTATCTGTCCGGAGAATGCTGATATCCAGGTAAAAGAAATCGTATCCCGAAGGGGTGGCATTGTCAGTAACTTCCCTTACTCAGATGGTGTGGTCCAGGCAGCCAGAAAAATACTTCGCCTTATGTGAATCTAAAACTGGAAATAAACTTTTTTGCGGTTTATAATATCTTTTAGCCGGGATGGCGAAATGGCAGACGCTACGGACTTAAAATCCGTTGGGAAGTAATTCCCATGAGGGTTCGAATCCCTCTCCCGGCACCTGTCTGTCAAGCGATTCCAAGATTTCAAGCACGACATAACCTACCCTCTCTTTCCTTCACTGGGACAATAGCGGGACATTTTTTTCTGCGATTTGTCTAAAGTGTTTATATAGCTTTAACAGGGTGCTGATTGTAAACCCGGCTGGACAATCTAAGTTATCGGCTTCAGGTTAAAGTCCGCTTCAGAAATCCTGAAAAAAAGAAGTTTTTTCTGCTACGTACAGCCTTATCTTAAAAACTTTTCAAGGTAATTTTCTATTTTTTCATCCGACCACGCAGTCGTTTCTTTCAGTCCTCTTTTTATAACATCGAAGTATTTTCTTGAAGGTGGATTTAGTTCCTTCATCCAGCTTCCCGTTATTGTCTTTACTTTTAATCCATCTTTTTCCCCAAGAGATAAGACTTTATGATACCAACTTTTACCTTCTTGTTTATGTATATCTTCAAACTGACTTTTTGAAATTTTCCATAATCTAACTACCGCTTGATATTTGGGATCTAATTCTTCTTCATATCCCAGGAAAGCAACCCCTTTGTTTTCCCATTTTGGTGAATTTTTTGCAAAGTATAGTCTATAAGGCACATATATCCAGCCGAGGTCTTCAGGTTCCGTTTTATCCTTGCATCCTTCATACTTATAACCTTCAAATTCTCCTCCCTTTATATAAACCGTAAATCTTTCTTTAAGAAGATTGGACCCGTAGGCTGCGTAGATAATTTTTCCCATTTTCACTCCTTCTTCAATTGTTTTCTCTTCTTCCTCAGTTAAATCATGTCATGTTGCTTTAAATTATAAACCAACCGGTCAATCTGCCGAAGCACCTCATTAATTATACGAAAAAAGCGAGTCATTGCCTCATTTAAAAATCTATTTGAAGATATGCACCTTTAAGAAAGAAGAATGTCCGCAAAACCAGGGGCAGAGCATTTGTCTATGACATATTTTAGGGTATACCCCAGGAATAAAATTTCTAACTGAAAAATTGGATGATGAAATTTTAACTACCTTTACTGCCGGTGCAAGATGTTAAAAAGTTGCAAAATTTGTGTTAAAATAAACCACAGGCTACTGAATATTTATACGGTTAAAAGGGTTGCACTGTCATTGTCACACTCGTACTCAACTTGACAGTACAGAAAAAGGTGTTTGAATGAGGCAAATGCAGCAAGGCAGTATTCTGAAGGGTTCCTTCTGGCCAGAAAAGGTGAGGGTAATTTCTGCTAAAAGGATCGGTAAAGACCAGTTAAGAATTGAAGCTGTAGGGCTTGAAACCCATCGTTTTTACAATCCAGTTCTTTCAGAGCAAGATCTAAATGGTATTGAAATCATTGAAGAAAAACCTTTTCTTTTCTCAGCAGAGGGGAAACATATATTTCTCTATCTGGAATCCCATCGTATAAGAAACGCTTTCCAGTTCGACCCATTATATGCTGTAAATATCTCTCAAATTGACCCCCTCCCGCACCAGATTGATGCTGTCTACTATCGTATAATAAAAAGCCCTCGTATTAGATTTCTACTGGCAGATGACCCTGGTGCTGGTAAAACCATAATGGCGGGACTTCTTTTGAAGGAGCTCAAATACAGAGGACTTGTGGAGAGAATCCTCATTGTTGTTCCTGGGCACCTCAAAGACCAGTGGATAAGGGAAATGAAGGAAAAATTTCAAGAGAATTTTTCAGTTATAGACAGAAATGTTATTAATGCAGAATGGGGTAAAAATGTCTTTAACGACAGAAAGCAGGCGATAATTTCAATGGACTTTGCTAAACAGGATGATGTAATGTTTGCTCTGCAGGACTCCAGGTGGGATTTGTGTATTGTTGACGAAGCACATAAGATGTCTGCTTACAAATATGGCAATAAAATCAGCAAAACACATAGATACACCGTTGGAGAACTCCTTTCACCCCGCACAGACTATCTACTTTTTCTCACCGCTACACCGCACAGAGGAGACCCGGAAAACTTCCGTCTCCTTCTTGACCTTTTAGAACCTGGTTTCTTTGCCGACACTGTCATGCTTTCTGAATCCATTAGAAACCAAGATAATCCATTATTTTTGAGAAGATTGAAGGAAGATATTGAAAACTTTGATAAAACTCCACTTTTCCCACCACGAAAAGTTGAAACAATTAAGTATTACCTTTCTGATGATGAAAAAAGACTGTACAATGCGGTTACTGAATATGTCCAGAAACATTTTAATAAAGCCCTGGAAAAGGAAAAACGTAATGTGGCTTTCGCCCTTACTATTTTACAACGCCGTCTTGCCTCAAGTGTCCGTGCCGTCAGAAAATCTCTGGAAAGAAGGCATAGCCGTTTGAAGGAATTATGTGAAAAAGGACAATTTCTCCAGGAGCTTGGATACGATGAAGACTATCTTGAGGATTTAGAAGAAAAGGAACGATGGGAACAGGAAGAGGAATTACTGGAAAAACTGACCTCCGCTGAGACACTGGGGGAACTAAAAGATGAAATAGAGAAACTTGAAGAGCTTATAACTATTGCAAGAGAAGTCGAAAAAAAGGAGATAGAAACAAAACTTAATGAACTCAGGAAGGTAATTGAAGAAGAACAACTCCTGCAGACTAAGACAAAGTTATTGTTGTTTACAGAATCAAAAGACACACTGGAGTATCTTTTTGAAAAACTCACAAAATGGGGCTATTCTGTTACCTACATCCATGGTGGAATGAGCCTTGACGCACGAATTAAAGCTGAATCGGATTTCAAAAACAAAACCCAAATTATGGTTTCCACAGAAGCCGGTGGAGAGGGTATAAACCTTCAATTTTGCTGGATTATGGTCAATTATGACATCCCATGGAACCCAAATCGTCTGGAGCAAAGAATGGGGAGGGTTCACAGATATGGTCAGCAACACGAAGTTCATATTTATAACTTGATAACCACCGATACTATTGAAGGTAAAATTTACAACACGCTTTTTCAAAAACTTTCTCAAATAAAAGACCACCTTGGTTCAGATAGAGTTTTTGATGTCCTTGGTGAAGTTTTAGTTGGAAAAAGTTTGAAAGACCTGATTATGAATGCTATTGCCAATCCCAAAACAATGGATGATATGTTAAAAAACTTTGAAAGAACACTTGACAAAGATGCAATCAATAGAGTAAAAGAAGCAAGCCTTGAAGCTCTTGCTACAAGACACATTGATTTACCTCGTATCTTGGGCGACCAGCGCAGAGGAAGAGAAAACCGACTTGTTCCAGAGTATGTTGAAGAATTTTTCAAAAAAGCTGCCGAAATCCTGGACATAAAAATGGAAAAAAGAGAAGCTGGCCTCTGGCGTATCAACTCTGTACCTTTTGAAATTCGCAATCAGCCTTATGAGTTTAAAACAAAGTACGGAGAAGTCCAGAAGGAATATTTAAAAATATCCTTTGATAAGGAAAAAGCGTTTAAGACACAGGCAGAATTTGTAGCCATGGGACACCCGCTTTTAGAGGCAGTTTTAAATACCATTTTAACCCGGTATGCCCAAAGTGCAAGTGAAGGGGCAACATTTGTTGATCCTGAAGGGAAAATGGATGGAATCATCTGGTTTTTAGAGACAGAAATAAGAGACGGGAAAAACGAAATTGCAGGCAAAAGATTGTTTGCGGTTTGTCAGAGCGCTAAAATTCAGAGTCAGAAATCAGGAGCCAGTCAAGAACCTTTATCTTTTGTTAACCCGGCTATTCTCTGGGATTTGAAACCAATGGAAGGAAAGAAGGAATTATTGCCCGCGAACTCCCACAGCTTTAGTCTTCAGAAAGATGCTGTTGTCTCTTTTGTTATAAGTGAAGGACTTGAGAATTACAGGAGGGAACTTTCAGAAAGACGCCAGAGAGATGCAGAAATAAAGAAAAAATATGGAATCAGGTCCCTTGAATCTATGATTCTGGAATCAGATGGAAAAATTTCAGATTATGAAACAAGGAAGATGAAAGGTGAAAACATTCCTGAGGCAACAATCCAAAATGAAAGGCGAAAAAAAGAAGACCTGGAACGAAAAAAACAGCGATTACAGAAAGAAATTGAATCAGAGATACATCTGTATCCCACAGAGCCAACAATTCTCACCGCAATAAGAGTTGTTCCAGGAAAACCGAATGATGATATGGTTAGCGACAAGGTAATAGAACAGACTGGAATGAATATTGTTATGGAATATGAGAGAAATCATGGAAGAATCCCGGAAGATATATCCTTACAAAATCTCGGCTATGATATTCGCTCTTATGATGACAAGGGAAACTATCGTTATATTGAGATAAAAACAAGGGCAAGGGAAGGTGCTGTTGCTTTTACACCAAATGAATGGCTTATGGCGCAAAGGCTTAAAAATGAATACTGGCTCTATATCGTTGTCAATGCTGCAATTAGTCCGGAACTTTATCTGATTCAAAATCCTGCTGCAAAACTTGAACCTGACAAAGAGATAGAGATTGTGAGATATGTCGTAAGAAACTGGAAAGAAAAGGCAGAGTATACAAAAAATGACCAGAAAGATAGCGCTCAAATGGCTTAAACAAGCACTGCACGATCTGGAAATGGCTGAAAAAAATATTGGCATTGGCGGCTATGACGTAGCTGCTTTTCTCGCTCATCAATCTGTGGAGAAACTTCTTAAGGCTGTTTTTGCCCTCAGGGGAAGAATAATTCCGAAGTCTCATTATATTGATGAACTGGCGAGGGAATTAAAACTAAAAAATAAAATTGTAGATTCTATCTCTGAGCTCACTGTAGACTATACCTTTTCCCGTTATCCAGATGTATCTGAGCGTGTACCCTATGAAGAGTACAATCCGAAAATCGCTGAAGAAAAAGTGAAGATAGCTAAAGAAGTTTTCAAGGCACTGAAAAAACAATATAGAAGCTTGCTGGAGGAGAAGGATGACTGACCCCTGGTTAGAGAAATTTCAAAAACAGGCATTGCCAAAAATTGTAAAAGAGTTCAAGCCATTGAAAGTCATCATATTTGGTTCTCGGGTGCGGTCTGCAGCGAAGAAAAATTCAGATATTGATGTTATCATTATATCCTCGTTTTTTGCGCATATCCCATTTTTAAAGAGAATGCCTCTTGTTCTCAGGAAAGTGCCATTTCAGAAACATGTGGATTATATCTGCTATACGGTAGAAGAATATGAAAAAATAAAAACAGAATCCTCTGTAATAATGGAAGCTCTCCAGGATTCAATAGAGGTGACAGTATGAAAAAATCCTTCATTGAATCCGACTTTCCAATAAAAGAAGTAAGCGCGGAATCTCTAAGGGAGAAAAATATCCGTCATGGGCATATTTCCACGCTTCATATCTGGTGGGCAAGAAGACCTCTTGCTTCTTCGAGAGCATCTATTTATGCTGCCCTTACGCCAGAACCAAAGGATGAAGAGGAAAGATTGAAGCGAGCGCAGTTTATATCCAACCTTTCAAAATGGGAGAATTCATTAAATAAAAATCTGATTGAAAGGGCAAGGAAAGAGATTTTAGAAGCAAATAATGGCAAACCCCCAAAAGTTCTTGACCCGTTCGCTGGTGGAGGTGCAATTCCACTTGAGGCTCTGCGGCTGGGATGTGAAACTTATGCCAGTGATCTGAATCCTGTCGCTGTTCTTATTCTGAAATGCACCCTTGAGTATCCCCAGAAATATGGTAAGAAAAAGGTAAAGGGTGCTCTCATCGGAGAAAAAGAAATAAATCCTCTGCTTGAAGATGTAAGTAAGTGGGGACAATGGGTTTTAGAAGAAGCAAAGAAAGAGATTGGCAGGTTCTATCCATCTGACCCCGACGGGTCTATACCAGTTGGATATATCTGGGCAAGGACTGTAAAATGTGGAAATCCTTCCTGCGGCGCTGAAATTCCTTTAGTGAGGCAGACATGGCTTGCCAAAAAAGATAAAAAGAAAATTGCCTATAGAATAATTCCAAAGGGCAATAGAATTGAATTTGAAATCAAAGAAGGTAACGAAATAGATTTTGATCCTGAGACAGGAACAATTTCAAGAGCAAAAGTTATCTGTCCCTGCTGTGGTTCGGGCTTGAGTGATAAAGAAGTGAGAAAGCAGTTTCAGCAAGCAAAAGCAGGGCAGAGGATGGTGGCAGTTGTTCTTCACCATGCAAAAAGGCAGGGTAAGATCTATAGATTGGCAACTGAAAAAGATTTAGAGATTTTCAAAGAAGCAGAAAAATACCTTGAGAAGAAAAGACAGAAACTTTTGAAAGAATGGGAAATTGCCCCTGTGCCGGATGAACCAATCGACCCGAATTCCGTGAAACCAAGGAGTATGTGGCTTTATGGCATAACCAAATGGGGCGACCTTTTCAATTCCCGGCAGAAATTAGCTTTGATTACATTTACAGAAAAAGTAAGCCAGGCACATAAAAAGATGATGGAGCAGGGATACGATAAGGAGTATGTCAAGGCGGTGGTGAGCTATTTGGCGTTTGCGATAGACCGTCAAGCAGATTACAATTCAACGCTGTGTATTTGGGCTGTATCCGGTGAATTCATAGCACATACTTTTGGGAGGCAAGCACTTCCTATGATATGGGATTACTTCGAGTTATCTCCATGGAGCGAAGCTACTGGAGACTGGAATTCTGCGATGGAGTGGATTTTGAGAGTCATGGAACACTTTTCGGCGGTATCACGAGAGTGTGCCACTGTCACGCAATGCTCCGCTACTTCTCTTCCCTATCCAGACAACTATTTTGATGCAGTTGTTACGGACCCCCCTTATTATGACAATGTGAATTATGCAGAACTATCTGACTTTTTCTATGTATGGCTAAAGCGAGCAATAGGTGATTTGCATTCTGATTTATTTTCAACCCCTATGGTTCCCAAAACCGAAGAGATAGTATCAAACCCAGTAAGACATGGTAATGATAAAAAAGCAAAACAATTTTTTGAGGATATGATTACAAAATCTTTCAAGGAAATTTATCGTGTTTTAAATTCAGAAGGAATTGCTTGCATAGTTTTTGCTCATAAATCAACAGAAGCATGGGAAACTATTATCAATGCTCTTTTGAATTCCGGACTATACTTAACTGCATCTTGGCCTGTGCATACAGAAATGAAAGCCAGGTTAACCGCAAAAGAAACCGCATCTTTGGCTTCATCAATCTATATGGTTTGCCGAAAACGAACTGAAAATAAAACTGCCTACTTCAATGAAATCAAGCCACAGATTGAGGCAAAAATTAAGGAGAAACTTGACCAGTTCTGGAATGAGGGTATTGCTGGAGCAGATTTTTTCATCTCTGCTATTGGGCCTGCAATGGAGGTCTTTGGAAACTACGAAAGTGTGGAGAAACTTTCAGGAGAGAAGGTATCTGCTAAGGAACTACTTGAGCTTATCCGCAAAACTGTGAGTGAATATGCCCTTACAAAAATTCTTAAAAATCCACAACTTAGTGGTATAGATGAGGAAACCAGATTCTATTTGCTCTGGCGCTGGACATATAATGGTGTAAAGGTGCATTTTGATGACGCCAGGAAACTGGCGCAGGCAGTGGGAATAGAAATCAGTGAAGAATGGGGCAACGGATTTATTAGAAAGGAAAAGGAGTTCATTTCAGTACTGGAAGCCAGAGAAAGAGGTAAAAATTTTCTGGAAAAAGGGAAATTTGAAAGTATGGTAGATGTGCTTCACGCCTGTCTTCTTCTCTGGGAACAAAACAAGAGAAAAACGATAGCAGAAGTTCTTGAGGAAACAGGAAATCTGAATAATAGCGCTTTCTGGCAGGTTGCCCAGGCAATTTCAGAGGTATTACCTGAGGGAGATAAAGAAAAACAAATGCTACAGGGATTTTTGTATGGACGGGAAAGCTACTGTAAGATGGAAATGAAAATAGATAAATCCCAGAAAACATTATTTGAGGAGGGGTAAAATGGCACTCCCAAACTGGTGGCAGGTAGCAACCCCGCATAAGGACATAAGAAAAGGACGAATGAGTGAAGCAATTTTTGCTGCTGATTTAGGAGATGTGGTAAATCGCAGGGCACCTGTGGAATATAAAGACCCAAGCATCTTCTTTCAGAGAACCTATCTCACTGAGGGATTGAAGAACCTACTTGAAAATGCTCTATTACGATTGACCTCAGGAAAAGGGGACCCTGTGATTCAACTTCAGACGCCTTTTGGTGGAGGTAAAACCCACGCGCTTTTGTCTCTTTACCATATTGTAAAGAACAGAAAGAAAGTTGCACACCTGGATATCATTTCAAAACTTCCTGAGCCCAAAAATGCAAGGGTTGTAGCCTTTGTTGGAACGCAGGCTGACCCGATAGGAGGTAAAACACCGTGGGGGGAAATTGCAAGTCAGCTTGGTGTTTACGATAAGGTAAAACAGCATGATGAAAAACGATGCAGTCCTGGAAAGGAAGTTCTGCTTGAAATACTTGGTGAAAACTCTGTACTCATCCTGATTGATGAACTTGTTGAGTATACTGTCAAAGCAAAGGATTTTGCTGACCAGATTTCTGCTTTCTCACAGGAAATCACCGAAGCAGTTAAATCGAAAGACAAATGCTGCCTTGTCTGCACTCTTCCTTCAAGCGCTCCTTACGGTGAATCAGGTGAACGGGCGCTCAGCCAGTTACAAAGAATATTCGGCAGGCTGGAAGCTGTCTATACACCTGTGGAAGGTATTGAAATATACGAGATAATTCGCAAACGGCTTTTTGATGACCTTGGGAAAGAAAGCACAAGGAGGCAAGTGGCGCAGAGTTATTTTGACCTCTATCAGAAACTTGGTACGGATGTGCCTGCGGAAATGAGAAATATTGAGTACAGGGAGAAAATAGAACATTCATATCCATTCCATCCCGAGCTTATTGATGTTCTTTATCAACGATGGGGTTCGTATCCGACTTTTCAGAGGACAAGGGGGGTGTTACGACTTCTGGCAGAAGTTACTCGCGATCTCTATAACCGTAAAGTTGTTTCGCCACTAATTCAATCATCTCTGGTAAATCTGGGAAATCAAACCATTCGCCGGGAATTTATCAAACACATAGGCAATGAATATGAAGCTGTAATTGCTGCGGATATTGCTGGAATAAACGCCAAGGCTCCTGAAATAGATAGAGAAATGGGTAGTGAATATGAAAAATATGGAATTGCCTCAGGCATAGCAACAGGTGTTTTTTTATATTCCTTCAGTGGAGCAGAAAGAAAAGAAACAAGTTTACCAGAAATTCGTGTGGCAGTTCTAAGAGAAGGTGTCCCTCATACAATCGTAGGGGATGCTACTAGTAAACTTGAGGAACAGCTCTGGTATTTTCATTCTGAAAGAAAGCAATATGCCTTTCGCAATCAGCCCAATCTCAATCGTGTAATAATTGAAAGAGAAGAAAGAATTCCTGACGGGAAAATTCGAGAAGAACTCAAGGAGAGTATCCAGAAAAGTGCAGGCAGGGCATTAGAAGTTTACCTCTGGCCAGTATCTTCATCAGATATTCCTGATAATAAAAATCTTAAACTTGCAATTCTCGCCCCAGAATATTCATATGATTCAGAAGAAGGGAAAAAACTTGCATTTGAACTTTTTGAAAGAGCTGGTGCGGGTTTCAGGGTTTACAAAAACGCGCTTTTCGTCCTTGCAGTAGAAAACAGTCAGTATCTAAATCTTTCAAGGTCACTAAGGAGATTTCTGGCACTTAAAGACATTCAAGACGACAAAAATCTTCTCGGAAAGCTTTCCAGGGATAGTCTTGACGAACTTAAGAAAAAATTAAAAGATGCAGAGAATGAAATACCGTTCAAAATTCTCACTGCTTACAGGTATCTGGCTTTACTGGAGGAAAAGGGGTTGGACTGGAAAGACCTTGGAATTCCGACTGTTGGAACAAGTGTAGCCCTATCAGAAAGGGTAAAACAATATCTTGGGGACCAAGAAAAAATTCTTTCTCGCGTAACCCCCAAATACATCTTAGATAAAGCATTTGCCGTTGGCGAGGATGAAAAAGAACTGCGCAATATCTACGAACTTTTTCTTCAAACACCAGGAATGCCCATCCTGGAAAGTGAGAATGTTCTAATTGACGCGGTAAAAGAAGGTGTAAAAAGTGGCATTATGGGTGTCAGAGAGGATTCAGAAGTTTACTATAAGCAGGAAACTACACCAACAATAGATTCAGTTGTACTGTGCGGTGAAGCAGCAAAGAAAATAAAAGAAAGTGAAACGAAACAAGAGGAAAAAAAGGAACACACGAAGGAACCAGAATGGGAAAAAACGGAAGAGACAAGGAAAGAAGGTACAGTTAAAAGGATAAGCTTAAGAGCTAAAATCCCCTGGGATAAATTATCTTATGTAGTAAGTGGAGTAATCAGGCCGTTGAAGGAAAAAGGTTCACCCCCTGATATTACAGTAGAGATTAAAGCGGATTCCAGCGAAGGGTTTGACAAGACCACACTGGAAAGCAAGGTGAAAGAAACACTCAGACAAATAGGTGCAGAAATAGAGGACTGGAAAGAAGAGTGACTTTTTGCTCCAACGACCCATCACACAGGAGAAGGGTTTGCTGTGTTACCTGCGGGTTATAAAAAAACTGGTTATATCCCCACAAATTTTTCAGGCGTGAGACTGCAGAGTATGTGCAGGCGGAAAAGATTTATCATATGATTTCTCAACTCACAGGGAAAAAAATCTATGCACACTTTTCTCAAGATTTGATTACCTCTTTTGGAGGCCATGTTAAATTTTGCAGGGGTAATTTACCGGCATGCGAAGCCGCAACCTACCATTTTATACATCAGTCAAACTGGCCAGTATTTCTCAGAAAATTTGACAGACTGAAACAGCAAACGTATTTCTGTCATTTCTACTCTACCTTATTCTTACCTCTTCTTAATGGGAAGCAGTATACCGTATCCATGCGGGAGATTGACCAGGCGCCTTATAAATTGTACAACTTGCAGGAGGAAAGGCAGAAATTATCGAAAAATTGATAAAATTTATGAAAAAATTGCAGGAAATTATAAAGCCACTGGAAGATCACAGAGAAAAACTGAGAAAGGAGTATAAGATTAAAAGTGCTAAAATTTTTGGCTCTTATGCAGGAGGAATACAAAAGAAAAAGGTGATATTGATTTAATCGTGGAATTTGATGAAACGCCAACGTTTATACAACTTGTTCGTATAGAAGAAAACCTTTCTAAAATATTAAGTACAAAGGTTGACTCATTAACAGAAGAAAGCATAAGTCCTTATGTAAGACCTTATATCAAAGCGCTCACCGTGTTATGAAAATTGTCCAATCATGTCTTGAAGAGTGTAACTTTCTTATTTATATCGCGGAAAGAAACTGCAGGGATGAGGGATAAACTTATTCACGAATACTTTGGAATAAATTACAGGATTGTACGGGAAACAATCGTTAGAGTAATACCAGAAGTTAAGTGCAATGTTGAAAAGATACTTGCGAAAGAAGGATTGTAACAATTTTTTTAACATTTTTTATTCACCTCTCCACTTCTCCGAACCCATCAAATATTTCACAAAATTCCACAAAATCCAATTAACAGAGCGTTGCTGGACTGAAACAAGCCGATAAAACGCCGCTTCTTTTTCTTTCCACCATTTTTTCGCATCTCGGGCAAGAAAATACATTATCAACTCTGATTTTTTTAACAATTCTCCATTTATGCTTATTTCTCGTGACTGAAAATATTTCCATCAAGCGTAAAGGTGCTATATCACGAAGGCCTTTGCATCTGGATTTTGTTCCTGCGTGTTTTTTTAGATAACACCCGGGTTAACATCTGCTACAAAATATCAGTAGCGAGAAGAAAGGAAATGGTATGAGAGGAAGGACGCTTAAACTGTAACCAACTCTTTGTTCTATAAGCAGGGACCCCGGTAACAATTTTAACCCTTGATTTTTCTGGAATTTTTACATGAAGTAAATTTACTCCTTCTGGAAAACTGAAGTTACAGAGATACTCTCCTGGTGAGGTCTTCTGATAACTGACCAAGATTAAACCTCCTGCTGCCGGCACTACTGCCTCTGCCCGGTCCAGTGAGGAAAAACGGGGTGAAAAAATTACTTCCTTCCAGCCGGGAGAAGCCGGCTGAATACCCAGAAAACAACCAGGAAGCAACCAGGCCAGACCAGATGACCAACCATGCGCAGGTATTGGCCAGCGGGACTCACTATCATTCCATGTAAATTCCCAGAAAGTTTTTGCTCCTTTTTTCAGCATTGTTCCCCAGCACCTTCTGATTAACTCCAGGCCATCATCAGCCAGTCCGTACTGGAAATGACAGGCTGCTTCGTAAGCACACATCAGTGGCGAGATAACATCATTACCAGCCATATTACCGTCCCGGGGAAGAGAAACATCAGCCAGAGAACTGCCGTAAGGACTCCAGTGTTTTTCTTTTAACACCTTAAGAATGGATTCTCGCTGCGCTTTATTAGCCACACCAGAAATAACAGCCAGGACATTGCTGTCCTGGAAAAGACAGTCATAAAACCAATCTCTATAACAGCCCCATTGATTCACCCAGAGCTTTTGGTTTATTGCCTTCTGGACACTTCTGGCTAACTTTGACCAGCTCTGGTAATGTGTTTCATCACCGACAACTTTTGCCAGTTTAGCCATCTCTTTCAGTGACCAGTAAAAAAGACTATTCAAAGAAACTTTGTATCCCAGACGATATTTTGCACAGGTCCATTCAGTTATCTGGTGTCCCCCAAAAGGTACCTGCTGGTAAATGAGGTTGCAGGAATCAAGTTTTCGGAAATACCAGTCTATTGTACGGCAGACCCAGGACCAGGATTCTTTGAGAAAATATTTATCAGCATGGAAAAGGTAGTAATCAGCCAGACATAACAGCCGCCAGGCAGGGTAATCCCATAACTGTTTATCCTGCTCGGCATCAGAGACAAAAGAGACCGCATCGGCTGGTTCGGTTAAACTTAAAGAAGCTTTCATTAAATCCCCATCTCCAAAACAGTAATAATTTACCAGCCCATCAATCCGGCCATCACCAGGAAAAAATAACATCTCATTTCGGGGACAGCTTTCATACTCCTGATGCATATTGACGACAAGTGTATACCGGCTCACATTCCAGATTTCATTCAACAAATCATCACTACACTGAAACCATCCTGAGTTCAGAACAGGATAATGGCTCTCCTTCAGACTGATATTTTTTATCACCACCTGATGTTCAAACTTCAGGTGAAGTTTCAGATACCGAAAAGCACGGCGCCGGTAATTAAACCAAAAAGATTGATTTTTTAGGGTCTCTTCCACGGCTAATTTCTCTATGATTTCCCTGCCACAGGCAGCCTGGCTGGTAAAATCAGTCAAACTTTCACTGTAATCAAACTCACACCTTAATTTTCCGGTGACTGGCTGGCTGAATTCTATCTTCAGGTAGCCGACCACCAGCCGTCCAAAATCCAGTATAACTTCCGGTGTTTCATCGGTGACAGTAAAAGGAGTGAAAGGAAAACGACGCACAGATTCACTGCCAGATTTTATCCTTACACTGCTGATATAATCAGGGACATCAAAATCGCGTTGAAAGATTTCTGCCCGGCTAACTTCAAGCAAAGAATCTGGAAAAACAATTCCTGGAAGAGAACTGTAAAGCTGTTTCTCATATTTTTCCCCGGCAATCTTGATAACGGAATTTATGCTTGCTGGCACACAATTGAAAGTGCGCCAGCAAGCAGCATTTTCCCAGAACCGTTTATACTCCTGTTTTTTCACCAGTCTGATTTCACTCCCCTTTACCCAGCCAGTATCATCAAAATCTACCTTCTCCCAACCAGTTTCCTCCTTTCCCCGGGCTTTCCAGGTATCATCTGTAACCTGCTGGAAAAGTTTTTTCCCTTTCCTGGCTTTCAAAAGAAGAGCCACAGCAGAAATCCAGAATCTCCGTTTCCGGTAATCTTGCCTGGCTTCTTCCTGAAAATAGTTAGTTAAAAGTCTCAGGGCAAGGACATTTTTACCCTTTCTCAGTTTGCCTGTAAGCTGGTGCCGGTTAATCCGGTTAGGGTAACGGGCTGTGCTGGATTCCACAAATTCACCATTGACAAACAGAGCACAGGGACCGGTGCTGGTGAATTGAACTTCAGTATAGTCAGGCGTCCAGGGCAGGTGGATAATTTTACGGAAAAATTTCTCTTCCGGGGGATAATTTTTCTCCAGTGTAATCCAGCATGGTAACTTTCTTTTCATCCTTTCTCTCCACCGGAAATAGCAAAAATGCCAGCTGGAAACCCCGGGCATTGATTGGGTCCAAGATACATTCTTGTCAGGTGTCGCTGGACGGTAAACCCGTGAGCCAGAACAATCTGTCCAGCCGTCTCGTTTTTTCTTATCACATCTATATACACCGGTTTTTCTCCAATCAATCCCAGTAACCTGACAAAAATTTTCTCTGCGACAGTAGCTGAGCAGGCAACACAAGGTCCGATGTGCCAGGCTTTCTGTCCGTAGCGGCAGAGACCATAACCAGAAAGAGCACCATTTTCTCCCCGGGAAAGAAATCCCATCCCTGAAAATTCAGCAAGCAGCCGTTTCAGGACTTTTTTTCTGCTGGTACCAAAGTAAAAAGCATCAAACCTGTCTATTTCTTCCACATCGGACTGCTGGATTACAGGCAAATCAAAATCTATCTTTGTTTTTCCCCAGCCCTGCCATCTATCTATCTCGTACTCTTCCTGGAAGCCTAACTTCCGGTAAAGGTTTTTCCCTTCTTCCGTGGCATCCAGTTTCACTGTTTTCACTTTATTTTTTTTCAGCCAGGAAAGGGCATGCTCCACTAAAGCTCTGCCTATCCCCTTTCCCCTCATTTCTGGATGGACTAAAACCATGGCTATCCATGCCATTTCCTTACCGTAGGTAATAGCAATGGTTGTTCCTGCAGGTTTCCCATCACAGAGGGCAAGGAAACATCCTTCTGGTTCTAAGGTAAGGAAACGTTGCCAGTCAGCCTGCGTCTGGTTCCACCCAGCCAGGTCTTTCAACTCCATAGCGAAGGGGATATCATTGCTGGTGAAAAGCCTGATTTCCAGCTTTCCTGCGGCTTGCATCTATCCCCCTATCCTTTCCAGTTCCAGAAGAATCTTTTCTGCATCCTGCTGTTCCTTACAGGAGATAGCAAGACAGATACTCCTGCGGTCCACTTTTTCCAGAAGCGCTCTCACTCTTTCCGGCGGGCAGCTGACTAAAAGTTTTTTCCCGGCGTTTTGAATACTCCGGAATAGTTCCAGCCAGTCAAGCGGGTCACAGCAGGCACCTGCTCCTGGTACCCACTGAATACCAGCAAGTGTTTTAATCCTCAGTAGAGTTTCCACATGCTTGATTGCCCCGGGACCGTCCAGATGATAAAAAGCAAAATCTACGTGTTGCGTTTCTTTCTCCAGTTCAGGCAAAATAAGTTCCTGAAACAGACCCGGGGAAACCATACAGGAGATATCACTCTGGAGGGTCCAGAAACGTCCTGGTGCCCACAACCGCAACCAGTCAAAGCGACCGGGTTGATAATTTGCTACCAGTGTATCCATCCTGTCATAAAGGAAACAGGAAATTTCCGTGATTTTCCTGAGAATAGTCCTGATAATTTCTGGTTTTTCCACCATAGCCAGCAATATCTTTTCCGCTCCCCACATGTCAGCCATAACATCAGAAGCAGCTCCAAACCCCTGACCGCTGACCAGATACTTTCCCTGACTTCTGCGCAGTGACTGCTCTGCTAAAGAAAAAAGAAGCCGGTACCAGCAGTTTTCTTCCTGGAAGGAAATTTTTTCTGCTTCTTCCAAAGTCTGAAAACAGGGGGAGTGCCAGACAGTATTTTCTTCAAAATGCATCTGGCAACCAAGAATTCCACTGAGTGGTACAGGACCAAGATAGACCCAGTGGTTGGGGAAGGCTTCTCCTGCCCAGTAAGTTGCTTCCAGCGTGGCATCCAGATTATAAAAGACAACCTCCGGGCTGGTGTACATGTCAGGAACAATCTTCTTTAATGATCTGGGAGAGACACCTTTTCTCCGCGCTGTTATCAGGGCCGGGACCCGGTCTATTTTCTCACCTTTCCACCAGGCTGTTAATCTTTCCATCGCCTGTTTCCAGTCAGGCTTATATTTTGCCATTGCCTCCATAATTATCAGTTCCCCTTCCCTTTCACTCCAGGCCCGGTCATCGGCACAAAACGGACAGGGATGATATTTTTCTCCAGACACTTGCCTTTGATTTTCTGGATAAGTTTTAAATCCTGCAGTTGTTCACCTACAGGTATCACCAGCCTGCCACCCTCAGCAAGTTGTTCCAGAAGAGGACCCGGGACAGAAGGTGGAGCACAGGTAACAATAATCCCATCAAAAGGAGCAAATTCTTTCCAGCCAGCAAATCCGTCTCCGCATTTTACTTTCACGTTTTTATACTGCAGCTCAGCCAAAATTTTCTCTGCTCGTTCTGCGAGAGCAGGAATAATTTCAATGGTATAAACCTGCCGGCAAATTTCTGCCAGAATTGCTGCCTGGTAACCAGAACCAGTACCTATTTCCAGCACCCTCTCAGATGGTTTCAGGGACAAAAGTTCAGTCATCAAAGCCACAATATATGGCTGGGAAATGGTCTGTCCTTCTCCAATGGGTAAAGGATAATCTTCATAAGCCAGATGTCTCAAACCTTCAGGAACGAAAAGATGTCTCTCCACCTTCTCCATAGCCTTAAGCACCCGGATATCACGGATACCCCTTGCCTTTATTTGTGTTTCTACCATTTTCTTTCGCAAAGCAGCATAATCCACTTCTGGAAAAGTCTGCCCGGAGAAAAGAAATAATCCCAGAAGAACTAAAATTTTAACCACAGCCACCCCCTTTTTGGTAATCCATGGTAAAATTATACCTATGACTGATAGAAAGCTGAAATAAAAACCATGGGCAAAATCAAAGTTGCTATTCTGGTTAATCCGGAAATTGTGAAGAAAATTTTCAGTCCGGAGGATTTCCGTTTACTTCAGCAAACATACCAGATAGCACAGGCTACAAAAGGAAACCCGGAAGACCAGGCACCTTGCCTGTTGCAAAATGCCCAGGCCTGTGTCACTTCCTGGGGAAGCCCCAGACTGGAAGATAAACTTCTTTCCGGGGCAACAGAGCTTAAACTGGTTGTCCATGCTGCTGGCAGTGTCAAACCGTTTGTCAGCCAGGCGCTCTGGCAGCGCAAAATCAAGGTCAGTTCCGCAGCGCCTGTTATTGCTATCGGCGTAGCAGAACATGCTTTAGGATTGATGCTTTCCGCCATGAAAAGGACTTACTGGCTTAATGAAAAAGTGCGTCGCGGTACCTGGCGTGATGTGGAAGAGCTGGAAAAAGTAAGAGAACCATATGGCCTTACCGTGGGCATCATCGGGCTGGGCTGGGCGGGAAAATGTTTTCTCAAGCTGGTGAAAAACTTTGAAGTGAAAATCCTCTGTTATGACCCCACTCTTTCCGCAGAAGAGATAACATCCTTAGGTGGAGAGAAGGTGGAAAAGGTAGAAGATTTGCTTACCCGCTCTGATGTCATCTCTCTTCATGCTCCTTCCTTACCGGAAACATATCACCTGCTTAATGCTTCCCGGTTGAGGCTTATTAAAGACGGTGCCATACTTATCAACACCGCCAGAGGCTCCCTGATTGAGGAAAAGGCTCTCTTTGAAGAATTGAAGACCGGACGTTTCACTGCCTGCCTTGATGTGACTGACCCGGAGCCACCTTCCCCTGACAACCCGCTTTTGTCTCTCTCCAATGTAATTTTCACCCCGCACATCGCTGGTGCTGTGAAACAGAATCTTTTCCGGATTGGTAGATTTGTCCTCAGAGAGCTGGAAAACTTTTTTTCTCAACGTCCTTTACTCAACGAAGTCTTTGAAGAGAAGTTAAAGCAGCTGGCTTAATCTAAAGGCAGAATTCTTCTGGCATTCCCGGAGAAAATGACTTTCCTGACAGAAGGTTTACCTGCCTTCACCTTTGCTAAAGCAGCAGCAGGATAGAGAAAGGGAGTATGACTGCCAAAGACAATTTTTCCTGCTGGTACTTCCTTTAGAAAACTGTTCAAGGTCTCAAATTTCTCCACAAAAGATAAATCAACATAAATGTTAGGTTGCCTGGCAAGCCGGGTTGCTTCCCCGAAATAAGCATTCAAAACCACCAGGGAAATGTCGGGAAAGGTTTTTGCCAGGGAAATTATATTTTCTACAGAAGGTGCTTCTACCTGGAGGGGATATATCTGACTTCTTTCATCTTCCAGCCTCATCTGGAGAAGGACAGGACGGTCTGCCTGCTCCAGTGCAGAAAAAAGTTTTTTCACAGTCTTTTCCTTCAAAGAACAACTCCAGTAACCGGGCAGTAGTTTAAAGGCGACAAATCTTTTTTCTGTCAGCTGCTTTGTCCAGCTGGAGATAACCGGATTGATGGTACCTACCGGTAAAAACAGAGGGAACGGTTTTATTTTTCTCAACAGCAAGCTATCTGTTTCTACCGGGTCAGGATAGAGGACACTTTCCAGAGAAGAAATTAAGGCTTTGCTAATTTTCAGAATTTCCAGTTCCCTTACTAACGAACGCAGTGTTTTCCACGGCCATCTTCCTGTGGGCCAGTGTCCCCAGTGGACATTGAAGTCAACTATCATTTTTTTTCATCAGCCGTTGAGCATTCAAACTGAGAATAAGTCTTTTTTCCTTCTCTTTAATACCTGCTTTCTGTACACAGGAAATCTGAACTGCAAAATCCCGTCCTCCTGGATAATAAACGTCAGAACCAAAAACTATTCTCTCCGGACCGAGATGCTCCACTGCATACTCCAGAATTCCGCTTACTGGCTGGCCACCAGAGGTATCAAAATAAACCTGGGGAAAAGGTTTCAAATCCTGGATGCCACGGAAACCACAACCTCTTAAATGCGCTACCACCAGCGGCACTTCCGGAAAACGACCGGCCAGAAAAGCTAAATCAACAGGTTCTGATTCCCGGGGAAGTTTTCCCGTGGTCTTATACCAGGAATGGTGTAGAACAATCAGTTTCAGGTTCCTGGCTGCCTTCATCACCGGTTTTAAGCGTGAATCTCTAACATTTACACTGGCTTCCAGTTTTATACCGGAAAAACCTAACATGGCACATCTTTCCATTTCCTGGAGAACTTCTTTTTCTGGCAGACCAGGGTTAATAAAACAGAAACCTTTTAAAAAATCGTATTTTTTTATCAGGCAGGCTGTTTCCTTGTTAATCTGCTTTATCTGCTGTGCATCCGGGTAATATCCGAAACGAAGGACATCTCCTAAAATATTCATCTGGCTAATTCCTGCCCTTGCTGCACTCTCCAAAAGCGGAAGAATTTTTGTTGTGGTGGTATGGACGTGAAAATCGTAGATACCCATCTTACCTTTCATTCGCTTACCTTTTCTGTCTTCTCAGGAAAGCCATGGTCTGCTGGAATGTTGGGATACCAGATCTGCCACCTAATCTCGTACACTTAAGCGCAGCCACAGCCGCAGCAAATCTAACAGCCTGCTGCAGGGGCCACTTTTTCCACCAGGCAAAAGAAAAAGCACCGCGGAAGACGTCACCAGCACCGGTAGTATCCACCACAGGCACTCTGAACGCCACCTGGTGAAACTCTTCCTCTTCAGACTTCACCAGACAACCTTCCTCACCAAAGGTTAAAATCACAACTTCAGGCCCTAACTTTTTCAATTCCCGGAGTGCCTTTTTACGACTACCAGAAATAGCTGCAGCCAGCGATTGAGAACCACAAACTACAGTTACCTGTCTCAGAAGCCATTTTAATTTTTCATTCCACCGGTCAAGATCCAGTGTTACCGGAATACCTGCCTTTTTCGCCCAGCTGGCAGCGGCTAAATTAGCCTCCAGATGCCTGTGGTCCAGATGAAGCAGACAACAGGAAAGGATAAACTTCTTATCCAGTTCACTCTTTTTTAGGAGGGAGACGCCGCGGTACCAGAAAATGGTGCGCTTGCCGGAAAACCTGTCCACAGCAATAAAGGAAAGGAGGGAAAACCTGTTTTTCTCCACTATCATCCTTGAAGTATCCACTCCTTCTTTTCTCAGCTGTTGTACAGCAAACTGACCGAAGTAGTCATCACCAATTTTGCCAATAAAGGAAGTTTTTGCTCCCAGGCGGCTGGCTGTCACCATGGCCGTGGCTGCCTCTCCCCCACCCTGCATCTCAAGTCTGAGAGCCTGAATTCTCTCATCCAGTCCAGGGTAACGGGGAAAGATACCGAGTAAATCAACTGCGCAGTTACCTATCCCGATTATATCAGGACGAAAAATTTTCTTTTCTGCTGACATTTTTCCCTGACAACTTTCTTTTCTCCTTGCTGGCGAGATGATGCGCCAGGTAAAGCGGCAACGGTAAAAGGTTTTTGACAGAACAGCTGGTAACATAAAAGATGGCTTCTTTCAGGCTTACCCTGTGACCCGGGGAGAGAAAAAGTTTTTTTCTGCTGTCAGGACTGCTTAAAACTGCACCTATTTTTTCTCCACCGGATTCTACAAAAGATATACCACCCTCATCTTTTGTTACCATTCCAGGAAAATTCTTGATAAGCCTTCGGGCACAGCCAATACTCGGTTTATCAAGAAGAATCCCCAGATGGGTAGCCAGTCCTAAATTCCTCGGGTGGAGCAATCCATGACCGTTAAAAAAGAAAAGGTCCGGTTCTACTTTCATCCTGGCAAGGACCTTCAAAATAAGTGGTCCCTCACGAAAAGCAAGAAAACCACTGTGATAAGGAAATGTCACCCTGGCAATTTGTATCTCCCGGGCTATCACCTGTAAATCAGGATAGCTGCAAACTACCACTACCGCCACACCTTCTTCTCCCGTGTAAGCACAGTCCACACCGGCTATTCTGCGGACACCTGTCAGGGAAGTTTCCCGGATGATGTACTGTCTTAGCTTCTCCTGGATGCTGCTGGCTTGAGAAAGAGAAACATTCCAGGAATGTTCTACCTTGAGGCAGAACCAATTTTTTTCAGAAGCCATGCCATATTCTGACCAAGAATAGCCATCGTGCGCATTCCTTCCTGGTCCTTTTCCACCTCCCCTTTCTCCCGGCCAATGCCAATGTTCCAGTAGCTGGAACCTACCAGAAACATACTCTGACAGAGAAAAAAATGGTTTAGTGTATCCAGAGCATGAATTGCTCCAGCACGTCTGACAGCCACGATAGAGGCTCCCACCTTTCTGGCTAAGAAATTATTGTTGGCTCTGGCGACAAATCCTACCCGGTCTATAAAAGCCTTCATCTCTGTGGTCACATCAGAAAAATAGGTAGGAGAAGCCAGGATAAGACCGTCAGCCTGTCTTATCCTGTCAATCCAGGAATTGATTTCATCGTCATCAAACTGGCAGTAACCGTTTTTTTTCTGAAAACAACCATAACACGCACGACAGCCATGGATTTTGCAACCAGCCATCTGAATCATTTCTGTCTCTATCCCTTCCTGCTGTAGTTGCTGGAAAACCTGTTGAATGAGGAAAGCGCAATTTCCATCTTTCCTGGCACTCCCGTTAAAGGCTAACACTTTCATACTTGGTCCTTGCTGGTATTTTCCCTTTCTATGTTATCATGGAATAGGACCGGGAAGAAACAGAATAGTTGCAGAAACCTTTCACCGAAAAAGAGAAAAACTTGAAAAAAGGGGAGAAAATTTTTACCGTAGAGCTGGGAAAAGAAATTCTATCCCACTACTGGAAGAAGGTACCAGAGATTTTGAAATTAGAAAAGGCTGGCGGGACAGCAAACTGTAACATTATAATAACCACAGACAAAGGTAAATTTTTTTTAAAGAGAAGAAGTCCCCGTTACAGTAGTCAAGAGCGCGTAATCTTTGAATCCTCTTTCCAGGATTATCTTTACCGCAACAAGTTACCTGTTTTCCCACCCTGTTTCACCAGAGATAAAAAGCGGTGTGTAAACAAAAACGGACAGATTTATCAACTTTATCCTTTTGTTCCAGGGCAGAGATATCAGTCTCTACCTGAAGAAGTAGAATCAGTAGCCCGGCACCTTGCTCTTTTTCATCAGCTGGGTAGATGCTTTTCTCCTCCTGTTCCTAAAATCCTGCCCCGGTATGATGACCCGGCTGTGGCAGCTGCCATCCTGCAAAAAATTAAAAATGCTGCCAATAACAGACAAAAACAACGGATAGAAAAATTAGAGAGGAAACTGGAAGAAATTTTAAGAGTGCTTCCGGATTTTCACTACTGGAAATTACCAGGTACTTTCATCCATGGTGACTGGCATCCGGTCAACCTTCTTTTCCGTAAGAACTGTGTCTGTGGAATTTTTGATTTTGACTGGGTAAGCTGGCAACCACGGATTCGTGATTTAACTGATGGTTTGCTCTTTTTCTGTTCCCGCGTGAAAAAAAGATACAGGAGTTTTAGTATTTTTTCTCTCACACAGCCGATGACTCTTGACGCCAAACAAGTCACTCTTTTTCTGGAAACATATCAGAAGATTCTTCCTCTTACGGTAGCAGAGTGTAAACTCCTGCCTGTATTTATGGAAGCCAGATGGATTTTCTGTCGGGTTGATGGTTTGAGAAAAGTTGCGGAAAATAAACAAATAGACTTTCTTCTGGACCGGGTTTTTCTACCGTTAAGAGAAATCAGGAAAATGAGCAGTTCTGGCTTCCTTCAGAAAATTTAGAAAGGAAAAACCTTTCTTATAATTACTCTGGTTTTACACCACCAACCCCGAGGTATCCAATCTGAGCCGTAGGATTTTCCAGTTTGTTGTGCCTCTTACTAGGTTCCGCCACAGTCAGTTCCAGGCAATGCTGTCCATAAGGCAGTCCATGACTCAGAACAAATCCCTTTCCAAATTCAATAAAATGAAGAAGGTAAGGACCTGGAATTTTCTTTCCGTCCAGAACCGCATTAACTTTCAAACCGTTGTTATACATGAGACCAAAAACAGCCACTGCTGTTCCCTGAAAAGTGAAAGTCATTTTTGAACCTGGTGTACCTATGAGAAGATTGTCGAAGTACCAGGGCACCAGACCCTCATCTTTTTTCTTCCATTCTCCTTCTAAAATAACATCACGGGATTTAGAGGGATCCACCAGCCTGGTGAATTGCAGTTCGTCAGAAACCATTGGCGGTGGCACTGGTTGACGCCAATCCTTTTTTCTTCCCTGCAAAAAAGCGGTAACATTTTCTTCAAAACAATTACGAATGGCTTCAAAAGCCAGCCAGTTACCGTAATCATTTAGATGAACGTTATCCTTTTCTTCAAATTCAATGCTGACATCATCCCAGTTCTGACCACGGTGTCTGAGGGCATTGTTGATGTATCCCTGAATGTCTACAAAAGGTACATCATAGTAATCCGCAATACGACGGTGAAGAGAATGGTCTACTTGACCATCTACAGTAGCAGGGTCTGTGCCCGGACGACAGCCTGTTCCCAGAATCATGACGTCGCATCTGCTTTTTGCCATTAGTAGCTGCCTTACTATTCCTTCCATCCCTTTCCAGACAAGGTTCTTGTCCGGAACACCCCTATCATTGACACAGAATTCCACCAGTGCAAGGTCAGGATTGTGTCTGAGAACATTCCGTTCCATCGTGAAAGCAGTCACAAAGGATTCACTGGCACCTACCGCACCCATAATTTCTGTTACCTGATTGTGATAGACAGGATGGTAACGGCGGTAAAGATACTTAAGGAAAAGAGCCCTCCAGGAAGTCTCAGCTGTATTGCTGGCACCAACACCTGTGGTTAAAGACCCACCCAGAAAAGCTACACCGCAATGACTGGCAGCAAAAATTTTCTGTACGGCTAAAGGAAGACGACATTTTGCTTCCACAATTACCTCCATGATAGAATGCTTACTATTGTAAAAATTGCTTAGAGAGGCGTCAAATGGAAAGTGAAATGAAACAACTTTTGTTGCAGGAAGACTTCTCCTCCGGAGTATTGTCCGAAGGTTGGAGCACAGGTGAGGAAAAAAGTCCGCCCATCCTGAAAGAGTACATAAAACTACCCGGTAAATACTGCCTGTATGTACCTGGTGGCTACTGTGATAGCCCGCTTCTACCGGTGAAACCATTCTCCTATTACCGGGTGGACTATTTTCTTAAATGCACTGGGTCCAGTTATGCCGCAGGAATTTTCTATGATGATACTGGTACGGAACTACCTTCTGACCATTACACGGGTGCTGATTTTTCCCCTGACTGGACAGAACAATCATTCTGTTTTCTGGGTAAAGCCTCTGCCCGACATGTTAGAATTCGGTTTCGTCCCATCAAGGAGGAAATGTTTGTTGGTAGTATCCAGGTCAGTTCCATTACCCCTTCCGGGGCTCTGTCCTGGGTGGAATCAATCTACCAGAGGATACCCCCCCTGTAACTTTGAGCTTTCTGCTGAGACGTTCAGACCATTGCCTGGTTGGCAGAAAACACTGGCTGTATGTGGTACAAGGCGCTTTGTTCTCCTCGGGGATAGCGTCGTAAACGATATCTCCAACTCTCTTTTTGAATTACTGATACAGAGGCATTATCCGGGGCTCAAAATAGAAGTTGTTTCTTCTACGAGGTCCGGTGGAAACTGCACTTATTACGGACAGCAGCAGCATCTTTCCCGGCATATTCTTCAATACAATCCTGACCTTTTAGTTATTGGCGGTATAAGCCATGGAGGGGATACAGAACCAATTAAGAATCTGGTGGAAAAGGTCAGGCGGCAAAGTAAGACTTCTATTCTTCTTCTGACAGGTGCTTTTGTTACTCCGGAGAGAAAAAAGTCTTCTGATTATCCCTTACGTCTGAGAGAACTGGCGGAAAAACAGGACACTGGCTTTCTGGACACAGAAAAAGCCTGGTCAGATTATGTTGCCCGGAGTAATTATCCTCCAGAATACTTTATGAGGGATACTCACCACGCCAATGAAAGGGGTAAACAGGTGATTGCACGGCTTTTAGAAAAGTTTTTTACGGAGAATCAGTAGTATCTGTTGACAGTAGTTCCACCGGCATCATTTTCCCTTCTTGATTCGTTTTTAGTTTTCCCCCTTTGTGGCATCCTTTTTTCCCTTTCGCAAAGAGGGACGAAAGAGGGATTTGAAAATCCACCCCGACCCTCCTTTACAAAGGAGGGAGAAAAAAGGGCGGATGAAAAGTAGGGAGTGAAAAAACAGGCATGAGGTAAAAAGTCATTCTACAAACTGAGAGAGATACCTTTTACCCAGAACAAATCCTTCCTCCACGCCAAGGGAAGAATCTTCATGTTCAATACTGAGGACTCCATTGTAACCTGCTTTTCTCAAACGTCCGAGATACTGCCCCCAGTGGATTATACCCCTACCTGGAATGACATAACGCCACCAGCCGTTTTCTTTATTACCAATCCTTCTGAGCAAACCATAGTTGATATCACAATCTTTGGCGTGTGTGTGGAAGATGCGCGGGGCAAATTCCTCTACCGCAGAAAGATAATCAATTTCCTGATGGACAAGGTGGGAAGGATCAAAATTCAGACCGAAATTTGGTGCCGGTACCAGTTCAAACAGCCGGCGCCAGTGCTCCAGATGCTGAATGTTGGTAGCAAACCAGTTTTCCAGAGCAATCTTCACCTTATGTTCTGCTGCAAAACTGCACAGTTGCTGAAAGTAACCAGCCTCCTGTTCTATCGTCTCCATTTTAGTCTTCCCTGGAAGCGGCATACCAGCAATAGTACAGACAACATCAACACCGGTAAGTTCAGCAACCAGGATTAGGTTGCAAATATGCTTTCTTACAATCTTCCTGCGGGACAAATCCGGATCCAGAAGATTAACGTAGCAAGCATAGCTGGAAGGATTGACCCCGCTTTCACGGAAAAGAGCCTTCAGAGTTTCTCCAGAGTCCTTCAAGGCTGTTTCCGGCTCAAGATGTCCTGCCCCCGGGACAGAAAGAATTTCTACCTGGCGAAAACCATTTTTTCTGGCAAAGGACAGAACCTGCTCCAGACTTTCCTTGCGGAAAGGTGCGGTAAGAAATCCTATCTCCATTTTTCTCCTTTCTTTTGATTAAAACCAGCGTGATTTCAAACGTTTCTGCCAGTCTGTCATCGTCTTCAGCTGTATTTGACTATCTTCTGGTCCGACTGTTAGCTGTTCAAACTTCTCGCATACTGAATCAGAAAGAAAACGCGACCTTTGAGCATAGATATGTTTATCAGTGAACCGGGACCAGGAACGGTAATAACGCAGGGGCCAGGTAACATAAAGGTAATCACGAGCTCTCGTCATAGCTACATAAGTCAGCCTTAACTCCTCTTCCACCTCTTCCTCTGAACCAGTACTCATGTCTGAAGGCAAACATCCATCGGAAGCATGAATCAAAACAACCACATCCCATTCGCAACCTTTAGCCGAGTGGATTGTTGACAGAACCAGCCAGTCATCATTTTTGTCAGAGGCTCCAGCCAGGTCACTGGTAGAAGTCGGCGGGTCAAGAGTCAAATCAGTCAGGAAACTACTGAGGGATTCGTATCTGGTAGCAATTTTCTCCAGATTTTCCAGATCTTTCTGTCTGGCTGGCGCATTCTCATAGAGCCGAATCAAAAACGGCTGGTAAAACAGACGCACCTGTTCCACCTGAGAAGCAGGTTGTCCGGAAAGATTTTTCAATTTTCTGAAAAGTGCACCTAAACTTTTCAGTTCTTTCCGGCAGGCCTGAGGGCCTTCAAATTCTCCTACCAGAGCCGGGTCAAAGTTATGCTGCCAGACATATTCCATGGCTGAAGCTGCCGTGGCTGGTCCTATCCCGGGTAGAAGTTGCAGAATGCGAAACCAGCTCAGTTCATCCCGCGGATTCTCCAGAATCCGCAAGAAACCTAAAAGGTCTTTCACGTGGGCTGTTTCCAGAAAACGTAACCCCCCATATTTGTGGAAAGGAATGTTCCTTCTGGCTAATTCCACTTCCAGGGAATCAGAATGATATCCGGCGCGGAAAAGAACTGCCTGCCGGTGTAAAGGAATACCTTCCTGGTGATGCTTCATTATGGTATCAGCCACAAAATTGTCCTGGTAACTTTCATCAAAACAGGTGACTAAAAGTGGCTTCTGTCCTGCATGCCGTTCTGACCATAAACTCTTGGTAAATCTTTCCCTTGCCTGAGAAATAACAGCATTGGTGACTTTTAGAATCGGCATGGTAGAACGGTAATTTTGCTCTAAAGTAATAACAGTCGCCCCGGGAAAATGTTTTGGGAAATCAAGGATGTTTCTGACGGTGGCTCCCCGGAAACTATAAATACTCTGGGCATCATCACCTACTACCATGATGTTTTTATTCTTCCTTCTCATCTTTCTTAAAATGTTTCCCTGAATGATATTGGTATCCTGGTACTCATCCACCAAAATATGGTCAAACCTTCCCCCCACCTCATCAGCTATCCTGTCATCACTCAGTAATTGTTCCCAGTAAAGAAGTAAATCATCATAGTCCAGAATCTGTTTTTCCTGCTTACGTTCCACATACTTTCGGAAAAGTATTTTCAACTCTTTCTCCCAGCAAAGGCACCAGGGAAAGTATTTTTCCAGTACTACCTTTAGCCTTTCATTGCCGTTAACACACCGGGAGTAAATAGCTCGCAGTGTTGCCTTCTGGGGAAACCTTACCCGGGCTGAACAGTAGCCTAACTGGTGCCGGAGTAAATTAAGGAGGTCTTCAGCATCTTCTTCATCCATTATGGTAAAATCCTTACTTAATCCCAGTACCCCCCCATAGATGCGCAGCAAACGATTGGCGACAGCATGGAAAGTTCCTCCCCAGACACTTCCGCCAACTGTCTGGTCCAGCAGGGCTACTGCTGTCGCCCGTCTCAGCATTTCTTCAGCTGCCCGGCGGGTAAACGTCAGCAGAAGAATTCGCGAAGGATAGACACCGGTAGCAATCAGATAAGCCACCCGATATGCCAGGGTCCTGGTTTTACCACTACCAGCTCCAGCAATGACCAGGATTGGTCCTGATCCATGGGTAACAGCCAGTTTTTGCTGGGGATTCAGCTCTTTCAGCCATTCCAGATTCTCCTTCACTATAAACCCCTTTCCCTTAAATTGTTCAAGCATAATATTACTTCCTGTAACTGCTCTGGTCAATGAGCAGTTGACACAGGTAGAAGATAACATCTAAACTTATAGTGTCTGCCACAGTAAGATAAAAGGCTGGCAATTCCCGCGCAGGAAAGAGAGTTGCTTATTTTAACACTGAAAAACGAAGGAGGTAAATGTATCCCTTAGCGCCGTTAAAGGTGTTCGTTTTAGAGCGGGTCTACCAGGACAAAAGATGTACCGCAAGACTGGAAAAAATCCTTAAGTCTCTTTCTCCGTGTCCCCAACCTATTGTGATTACCGAGAAAAATTTACCCGAGGTGGCTGAGCAGCTGTCAGGATTGTGGCCACCTGCTGATCCAGTTGCTGGAATACCGGTTTCTTTCACCAGACCGCTTGTTTTTACTACCATGGAACTGGCCTGGCCCAGACCCGGTTTGAAACCATTACTGGAAAAATGTCCGCGTGGTATAACTTCAGGCCAGCTGGAACTAATCTACGGACATCTACCGACTGCCATTGACCAGCATCCTCATAACAGGGACCAGGAAAACGACTGTGTCTGCTGGCCAACTTACAACTTCGGAACGATTGCTGGCTGTTCCCACGGCTGTCTTTACTGTGCTGATGGCCGCAACGGAAAATTCCTCTCGGTGACCCTTAACCTCGAAGAAATAATGGAAAAAGTAGTGCAACCAATAATAGAAGCCAACCCCTGGAATAAAGTTTTCCGCATGATTCTTTCCGGTGCTGATTTGATTACCTTTGAACCGGAGTATGGACTTTTTGACCTTTTCACCAGAACCCTTGCCCGTTACCCTGACCGCTATGGCTACTTCCACACCAGCAGTTCCCATGTTTCCTGGGTGGCTGACCTCAAACATAAGGACAGGCTGATTGGTGTCTGGTCAGTAAGCTGTCAGACAGTGGCTGAAAAAATTGAACTGGGCACCGGTAAGGCAACTGACCGCTTTGACGCAGCAAAATTTTGCCAGCAGATAGGTATTCCTGTCCGCTACAAATTTAAACCTGTTATTCCGGTGAAAAACTGGCAGGAAGAATACACTGCGGCAATTGATTACGCCCTTAAAACTACCTGCCCGGAATCTATCGGTTTTTGCCTCTACATCTGGAACACTTACGATTCTATGGCCAGTACGCTTCCTTTAGAATTGCTTGATGCTGAATGTGTGGAAGCTGCCAGGCAGGCAAAAGAAGAAATGAAAGAAAAGCGGTGCGGCCCTTTCCCCCATGAGATAAGAAAGAAAATTTATCGTTTCCTCATTCAGGAAACAAGGAAACGAAGTAAAAATGTCCTTCTTTATCTTTCCACAGAGACCAGAGAAATGTGGGACCAGCTGAAGGAAGAACTCGGGCAGGACCCCAGGTTCTACATCTGCGGGTGTGGCTCCCTGGCTATCCCTGAAAGACGTTTGGCCCTCAATCCCGGACTGCGTTATTCCACTTATCATCCAACTCCAATTTAGCCTTATGTCAACAGGATATATAGAAAATTTTTCCCGCTATAGAGACCCTGTTACAGGCCGGTTGGTAACCCGACTTACCGGACTGCAGAACAGTTGTCACCATCCTTACTTCTACTGCCGCGCATTCACACCTGATAGCCGTTTTCTGCTTTATAGTAGCAACCGGACCGCTTCTGAAGGGTTGTACCTGCTTGATTTGAAAACAGGTGAAAGCCAGCTTCTGGTGGAAAAGGCAGGGATAGATACTTTCCAGTGCACACTTACTCCCTGCGGTCATTTTCTTTATTATTCTGCTGGCAATACTCTTTACCGTCTAAAACTGGCTACCTTACAGACCGAGGAAATTTACCACCAGAAACCACCATACAATGGCAGGGGTATCTATCCTGGCTTCAGTCACGATTTCCAATATGTTTTGCTGGCACAGATGCATCAGGAGGATGTTTTTCCCGGGAAACAGGGCTGGGACTTTTTTGAGCCGCAATGTCGGATGAAACCAAGGTGCCGGCTGGTTCTATTGAACCTGAGAAACGGGCAGGAAAAAGTTGTTCTGGAAGAAAAATGCTGGCTGGCACATCCACAAATCAGACCAGGAGATTCCCAGACATTGATGTACTGTCATGAAGGTCCCAGACACCTGATTGATGCGCGCATCTGGCTTATCAAGGCTGATGGCACCGGGAAAAGACCACTTGGTTATGTCAACACCCCTGATATTGTTACTCACGAATATTTCACACCCTGCGGTCGTTACGTTGCCTATACTCATTTCCCGGAAGTTTTTGGAAAACAGGGGAGTATCAGAATGTGGGAAATTGATACAGGTAGAGAGATTGATTTAGGAAAAGTCCATAACTACAGTCATCCCTACCACTCTCCAGATTCTGCTTTCATTGTTGGAGATGAGGTGAAAAAAGAAGATCCTTCTTCAGCCTGTATCTGGCTTTTCCATGTTTCCAGTCGCAGAGAAAAGGCTCTTTGCTTGCATGGTTCCAGTTTTGCTTCCCGGGGTCAGAGCACCCAGGATGCTCATCCCCACCCGAGTTTTTCTCCTGATGGTTCTCTTGTAGTCTTCACTACTGACCGGGAGACCTCACCTTCCGGGAACTGTGCAGTTTATCTTGTATCTACAGAAAATGTTTTCTAACCAGGCAAGAAAAAAGCTGGCAGGTTTTTTATCTTACTTTTTCTTTCCTTTTTCCCTGACTGCTATCTTTCCTGAACCATAATCTGCAGTCAGTTCTGTTCCGTCTTCATACCGGCTGAAGAAGACCTTTTTCCTGATATCATGTTGTATAAAATCTAAAAACCTCATCTGCCAGTGCCCGTATTTCTCACATAGAACTTCAAACTCTTCTGCCATGGCTTTCAGACATTCAGTATGTTGAGGGAACTTCCAGTATCTATCCTTCCGGTAAACCATCTCATTGACAGGCAAACCACCGAGACCGAGATTGACTGCCACTGCCTGAGAAACAGAATATCCTGCCCTAACAAAACCATAAGAGCAGGCTGAGTGGTAAAGAATTAAACCATGCAGACTAACCTGCATAAAGGGAACCAGTTCGTCAACAAACTCAGGCAGAGAAAAACGAACCAGATTGGGTATCGGGGGTGGCAATACCCAGGCCGCATCCAGTGCTTCCAGAATATAGTCGTTGTAACCTTCAGTCACCACCGCACCAAAAATATCCCGGACACTCTGCGCCAGCCGCCTTAAACCTTCAGCATAGCCTTTCCTGGTGGCAGGATGCTCTGGATGATGGCAGGAAAAAAGAGGGGAAGGCATAGCATCAAGATAGTAGATACCGTTAACACCGAGTTTTCTCATCCTTTCCAGATCCAGCAAAGACTTGGGAGAAGGCATGGTAGCTGGACAGATGCGGTAGGTAGCCCCACCTCCCCAGTGAGAACCGCCGATAGGTTTAAGCTGTCTGTCAGTCAGTAAGTCAAGATGAAGAAAGTAGGGAGACCGTCGCTGGCAGTCCACATGGTTATCATGAACACTCAACCGGTAATCCAGTTTATCCAGTTCTTCTTTTAACTTCTTCCATCCAGCTTCACCACCCAGGCGAGCTTCAATGGGAAAACGGGAAGGATACATACCATCATGTCCTTCCGGGTTCCAGCCGACCAGGAAAAGAACACACCGTTTCACCCCGGCTTTTTTTAAATCCCTAACTATCTCTCTGGCTTCTTCAAAAGTGGTCAAAACAGTCATTTCTTCCTCACCATCATAGTACCGGCTGAACTTCATCCCCTGGAATATTTTGCAGTGGTAACTTCTGGTAGCATAGTCAAGAGCAGGGTTACCCACAATCCTTGCTCTCAAAGGCTGTAAACCCCTGACCTTCATCAGATACTCACGATAGACCTGAGCCATCTGACTGTAATCAGCCTGTTTCCCTGGCAGGTAGAAATATCTTGCTTCCCTGACTTCAGAACTTACAAAGTCTGAATGCTGGTGCCGGAAAATAAAAGAAGGACAGCAGGTATAGACAAGTTTTTTCCCCTGGTAGAAAGTCCTGGTGACTATTCTGGCGTCAAATTGTCCCCTCGATAAAATACATAGCCAGGCTTCTTGCCTCTTCTTTACTCCACAGACAGGCATGGTTCCAAAATCTTCCCAGTGAGGCTGTTCACTGTAAACCATAGCCCTGGATTCTCCCAGGCGGCGACGGTCAAAATAGCAGACTGCTCCGCAGTAAGCTGGCAGGAGAAAATAACCTGATTCTCCGTATTCTGCCTGGAAAAAATCAGGAAGAATGTCAATGGCCATTACCTTGATTAGGTTTGGCCTTTCTTCAATTAGAGTTTCCGGAAAAAAACGGAGAAAAAATCCGGACTGGTTTAGTTCCCATTCCAGATCTAATCTTAAAAACGCCTCAGGGATAAAAAGGCGCAACCGCCAGGTTTTTTCTCTCTGTCCAAGGCATTTCAGGTTATAGGAATAACTGTCTGAAAAAAACTGCCGCTGGCACGGCGTGTCCCAGAGTAACAGTCGCAACGGGAAAAAACTTGCGTACTGCTCCTTCTTACTTTTAAATTTTAAAAAGGTTTTCTCCCCTAACTGGTAGCGACCTGTTTTGTTCTCCACATCAATCATGGTTCTCCCTTGAAAAAAAGTAAATACTACTTCTGGTTTAACGGAATTCTAAAAACAGCTGGTAGGTTGTCAAAAACTTTACGGAAAGCCTCACCAATCTTTTTTGCCACTTCAGGGCCGTTGGGAACCCTTAAAGGATACGTCATGCCAAAATGGTTTCTGGCATGCCTTTCTGCTACCGGAAAAGCATGCCCGTCATAAAAAATCTTCCTGGCATGGACACACTCCCAGGGACAACCATGGCCATAGGCGTTTCTCGCCTGAAAAACTGTCATCTGCGGCAGGATAAAACGTTGATAGATACCCACCGGAACACCTTCTGCCTGTAAAGCCAGCATTACTTTTTCTCTGAATTCCTCCGGGTTGCCCTGATAATTACTGGCTCTGGCATCTACCCGGACCGTGAAGTTATACCAGTTGTGCTGGTAACCGGCTGGTTCCACAGGTAGAATCAATCCTGGAATACCTTTCAATTCCTCCAGGAGAATTCCAGCATTCTCTTTCTGTACCTTCAGGTAGTAATCAAGTTTTGTCAGCTGGCTTCTACCAAAGGCAGCTGTTAAATCATTGTTCCGGTACATCCAGCCCAAAGCGTAGGCATGATAATCTCTTGATTCTACAGGGGTTCTGGTCTCGCCAAAAGACCAGACCATCCTGGCTGCCTGATAAATATTTTCATCATCTGTCACCAGCATTCCGCCTTCTCCGGAACAAAGACATTTATTCTGATTGAAACTGAAAGCCGCACAGTTACCCCACAGCCCCACTTTTTTGCCCTGAAAGGTAGCACCGTGAGCCTGACAGGCATCTTCAATCACTTTTAGATGGTACTTTCCAGCCAGCGCCAGAACTTTTTCCATATTCACTGCCAGACCGTGCAGATGTACCACTATGATGGCTTTAGTTTTTTCTGTTATGGCAGCTTCAATTTTGTCCACGTCAATGTTCATGCTTTCCCAGTCTATATCCACAAAAACAGGAAGACAGTTATGGTGAAGAACACAGGTAGCGCTGGAGGACCAACTGTAGGCCGGAACAATAACTTCATCCCCGGCACTACAGCCACAGGCAGCCACAGCCATATGAAGTGCTGCGGTACCACTGTTTGTGGTGATGGCATAGCGGTTGCCATTCCAGGCGGCAAATTCTTTCTCCAGAGCCACACAGTTTGGTCCGAAGGCGTGGCTGTTACTGTTCAGGGAGTTTAAGACATACTCTCGGTCAATATCATCAATTGGTGGCCACGGTTTAATAAATCCCTCCGGAATGGTCCTTGAACCACCAAGAGCTGCCAGTTGACTTGCCTGTTTCATGTTTCCCTCCCCTGCTGCCCAGGTTTAGAAAAATATTTCTTTACCTTACCCAGCTGGTCATTTACTTTTTCCATAGCCTGCAACAACTGCCTGATATATTCCTCACTTCCTAAAAGATGCTGGTGCATTAAAACCAGCCCTTCCTCGTTAACTACGCGTTCTGTCACAGGTAACTTCAAACTGGCATAATCCTGTAGCTTTTCCTTCCGGAAAGGAACAGGGCTGGTCTGGTGATAAAGGTTTAAAAGGGGATGCCGGTAGACAGGAGCATATGTCAAACCAAGAGGGAAACCTTCTGCAGCCAGAGCTGTTACATAATGCTGCCTGCTTAAACCCAGAGCTTTTTTGGAATCATAATGCAGGGTGAGAGCATAATAAGACTGTCGGCTAACCTGTTCCTGTCTTCTGGCTACCCTTACTGGACCGGCTAACTTTCTCATTCCTTCAGCCAGCCGCAAAGCATTCTCTTCCCGGATTCTTAAATGTTCAGGCAACCTCCGCAAACCTGCCCTTAACAAAACTGCCTGCATTTCTGTTGCCCGGTAGTTATGGCCGTAAATGTTTCCGGGCGTTGACAGGTCAGGTTTCCAGCCGACATGTTTCAGACAGAAGGCTGTCTGATAAACTTCTTCCTCATTACAGGTTATCGCGCCAGCTTCCCCGCAGGTTAAAACCTTTGATTGCTGAAAACTGAAACTACCCGCATCACCTATCGCACCAGCACCCACGTTTCGCCAGCGGCTGCCATGCTGGTGAGCAACATCTTCCACGATTTTCAGATTATACTTTTTCGCCAGAGCAAGTATTTTATCCATATCACACATACATCCGTAAAGATGCACCGGGATAACGGCTCTGGTTTCCGCTGTGATGGCTTTCTCCGCGGCTTTAGCATCCAGGCAGTAAGTCTCCGGGTCAATATCTACTACCACTGCACTGGCTCCAATATCCAGCACTGCCTGTAATGTCGCCACCCAGGTTAAACCAGGGACAATAACCTCATCCCCTGGCTTTACTCCCACTGCCTGGAGAGCACACTGCAGTGTCACCGTACCATTACAGAGAAGCATGGCATACCTGGCACCAATAAAACTGGCAAATTCTGAACAGAAAGCCCTCTCGTGAGGACCAAGCCAGGACCACTGACCGGAACGGATAACACCTTCCATCCAGGCTACTTCCAGATCACCTGCTACCGGCCAGGATGGCGCAGGTATGGTAACTGCAGGGCGACCTCCAGCTATAGCCAGTTGAGAATTTTTCATCTTTACCTCCAGAAGGTTTGACAGAAAGTTTAATCGGCTGGCAGGATGCTGTCAAGCAAGGATTTTAGACTTGCCAGTCAAAAATGCAGGCAGCATTTTTCCAGAAAAACAATTCCCTTACCTGGTCTTCCACACCAAAATAATCCAGAAGTTTGACTGCCTGACGGTACCAGAGGGAAACCGGCGGGTTATCAGTGCCAAAAACAAATTTGCGGAAGTAACGTCTTGCCAGATTTTCTTCAGGGTTTTTCCAGTCAGCACCAGGAAACGAACTCAGCGCCTGTTTAATTCTGGATAAATGGAAATCAGAACCTCCACCACCGCAGGGGCAGAGATAGACATGGGGGAAAATAGAGGAAAGGGTTAATGCTTCCTGGATGTGCGGTTCTCCAGGATGACCCAGGATAATCTTCAAATCCGGGAAACATCTCGCTATCCGGTCAAGAAGATAAGGCCTCATAAAATCAGAGTTCACCTGATAGGTTCTGTCTTCAGGATGAACAGCCACAATACCAACGTGGAAAAGAATCGGCAATCTTAATTTTTCTGCTCTCTCGTAAAAAGGAAAATACCTTTCCTCATTGTAGGGTGCCCCTGGAGAAATAAACTTCAACCCGGAAAACCCCTGTTCTTTCAGAAGGTCTATTTTTTCTACCCTGTCAGCGAAAGGACCTCCCAGTTCTAAATGTCCCAGACCGGCAATCATTTCTGGAAACTCCTTCATCGCCTGCCTGACTTCTTCATTTCCCCAGTAACCCTGCTTCTGCCACTGTCTTCCTAAAGCCAGAACGCAGAATCTAACCACTCCTTCTTTTCCCCAGTCCCTGACCAGCTCCCTTAAATTGCAGGGATGACGAAGATGTCCGTGAACATTAATAATTTTTCGTGTGACCATCTCAGGAATTGTTTCCTGAAACTGGTTTCCATCTGATAAGTCCATGCCGGTATATTTCCGGCAGGATTGTCTCCCAGCATCTGGCAGATTTTTTCTTCCAGGATAAAGAAATACCTTCCACATTTTCCGGGGTAAGACAAATGCCCTGCTGTGGTTGGTGTTCCGATTTTACTGCCAGCGGTATTCTCACTGCTTCTGAAAGGGGACCACACCGGAGAAGCGATAACCCCAAAAAACCGTCATCCCACTGGAGAAAATCCACTCTGACTTCCTGGAAAGCGAAAATCTGGAAATCCGGCTCATCTTTCCAGAGCCACTGAATTGCTTCCAGAACCTCAGAAACGTTGTAAGGTTCCTTCCAGTACCGGCTGTCAATCCCGTTATAGTGAACGTTATAGTGGCTGTGAAAAGTACCAGGAGGATGAACGTACTGCAGAGAAGGTAGATAAACCACCCTGCCCTTTTCATAAGCAGCAAAGACAAGCTGACCAGACCGAAAGATAACCTTTGACTGCCGGTGAGAATCAAAACTGGTGGTCTCTGTTAATTCAGAAGAAGAAAAACAGGCTTGTTCTTCCAGAAGATGTCTAAAGGCAAAATCAGTCCTTTTCCTTCCCAGGCAGTTATACTCTCCTGTCCTTTCCGTAAAAAGTAAACTGCCCCCGTTTTTCACAAAATCAGTGATGATTTCTATCTGGGCATCAGAGATGAACTCACAGTCAGGTAGAATCAAAAGTTTGTAACATTGCAGATTTTTTGCGGTCAGCTGGTCATCTTCTATGATGCTGAAAGGCCAGCGGTGATGGAAAAGAATTTGTTCTAAGACACAGGCTGAAAGATGGGTCCAGGTGGAAACAAATGCCAGGGAAAGACGGCTTCTCCAGACTGCAGTTTTCGCTGCTGGCTGGGCTGTGGTATAGAGAAGAAGATGCCTGCGGTAAAAATTCAGAAGCTCTGTGACTCCTTCCTGGGGCTGGTTCAAAGGTTTCTTCCCTGGCTCAGCGTATCCCCATAGGGTATTAATACCGGGATGGCCGGAAAAGGTAAGGTTGAAAGCCAGTGTCTCCTCATCATGGTAAGAAGTTATCACTGGTTTACCAAGCCGACGAAAAAGGTTCATCCCTCTGAATTTATGTGTTACAGGATAAATCCTTCTGGGGTCATCTTCCTGCCGGAAATCAGGATTTTCTTCCCAGACTATATCCACCCAGTACGTCTGCCTGACATGATCAGTACCATGCAAAAGTGCCTGGTTTACCCCGCGGATAGACTGGCCATTACAGTCTATAGCAATCTTCGGATTGAGACTCCGGGCATACTGGCTCATTTCCCGGATGTAATCAGTCACTGTCCAGCAGCGGAAAAGTAACCACTCCTGCAGGAGAGGACTTTGAAACCGCTCCAGGTCCCAGGGCTGGATAAAACGGAGATAAAAATTCGGGGCTCTAAAAGTATCAAATCCTGTAAAACCAAACCTTTTCTTCTGGCTGGCAGTGTCAGGATATTTTTTCTGAAGAAATCTGCGGAAAGCCTCCTGGCAGTAATGACAGTGGCAACTATCAGGTTCCGGCCAGACTCCTAAATTATCAAAATGAAGCAAATCAGTTTTCACCTCCAGGACTGCTTTCTTTATCTCTTTTTTCATCCTGGACCGCCAGCCAGGGGAATTGAAACAGGCTACCCAGCGCCAGGACTGTTCACCTCCGTAATGGACAAACCTGCCATCATAAGTTTTAACCACCCAGTCTTCGCACTCAGGATGGTCTTTCAGCATAGATTCAAAATAAACAGTGTTTGCCAGGTAGCAACCATGGTGGATACCATACTGATGACATAACTGTGCCTGTTTTTTTGCCCGTTCCTGGTCTTCAGCCTGGTCAGTTTCTCCTAAGCCCCGGTCAAACTGACCCACCAGCAAAGTAATACCCAGTTCCTTCAGCCTGCTGATATGCTGCTCTGTATACTCCCATTCATACTGCTCTTCCAAATCTTCAGGTTGACCGCCAGAGCGAATCCTTCCAGTTAAAGGATGCCAGCCACCAGCCACTATCAAACCTTCTTTTTTCCACCAGGGTAAATCTCTTTCCTCTTTCTCCATTAAAGTTCCTTTCAGGGTAGGCAGATATCTATTTTTCCTTACTGTACATTGTTCTTACTTCTTCTGCCGCCAGTGCCCTACGGAATATTTTAACCTCATCAATCAAACCAGGGAAAAAAGTTAAGTCTTTACCAATAATCCAGTTTTCATCAGTACTTATGTCTTCCGGCAAATCAATCATAATATGGTCTTCTATCAGTTCACCGTTCAGATAAAGAAGTAGACCGCGGACATGCGGGGAAGGGTCATAAACAGCGACCAGGTGGAACCAGTTACCCTGCGCTACATACTGGCTGATTGGTCCTGTGTTTAGTGTTTCTGCACCTTTCCCTTTCACAGAAAAGCGCCAGGATGCTTCAGATAAAGGTAACGGTGAGCTGGAACCGTTACTTTCCAGGTTAAATCCTTTAAATTCCCGGTAAGCAGTTGACTTTCCACCATCGTTTTTCACCAGACCTGCCCAGCGAACAGCAGCAGCATCCAGTTTTAACCAGAGACAAATACTCAAACCAGTTCCTGCTGGTAGCCTTAAACTTTCCTTGAAAGGAATTGTGAGAAAAGAACCGCTGGCACAGTCAAGCGCCTGATGGAACTTTCCCTGTGCCAGTCCTTTATTAGAATTAAGCAGGGCATGATGTTGGTAACCTGATAAATCCTTCACCTGATTGTTTTCCACCTGGTCCATGTCCAGGTGCACGATTAAGGAAGAATCTGATTCTGCCGGCTGACTGACAGAAACCCCCAGAAAAAAACTGATTAGAATTGCCTGTATCTTTTTTCTCATTTTCCTACTGCTGCAAAAATGCCTGCATCTGTTTTTCAGAAATGCTGGAAGCCTGGATAAGAGTAAAGGAAAAGGGAGAAAAAACTATCCAGGATTTACCATTTCTCTTTTCTGTTACATCATTTCCGAAAAAGTCTAACTGTTTAAGAGCCAGATTTTCTGGAAGCTGAATTCCTTTTCCTGAAAAATCCGAAACTGGACGAACAATAGCCAGGTACTTATTTCCACCAGTAGCACACCAGTATCCCTCCATTAGCTTACCTGAGATTACCCCCAGAGATTTTCCCTTACCGAAAAGAGAGTTAAGAGTGCTGAAGATAATGAGTTCCGCTGCTGGATGTCCCCAGGTGTCAAAAGCACTCTGTGCCTTTCCCCCAGGTAAACGTGCGTGGTAAAGACAGATAGCCGTGGCATGTACACCAGCAGCTAAAGGAGCGAGATTCCGGCATAAGACTTCATTTAGCCTCTGGCGGAATTCTTCTTGTGCTTTCTCTGCCTCTTTTCCGGTTAAGGTTTCCTGAGAAAGAGTGACTGATTTACCCCAGCCATGGAAACTGGTGGAAAAATAGTTAAAAGGAAGACTGCAGTCATAAAAGAAAACAGGAAAATATGCACTGGCAATTTCCGCTGCCTTTGCTGCATAGACAGCCCTTTTATTTTCCCTGCCAAGGTCATAAAGGCCATCTACCAGTTCCTTCCCGCCTCGCAGGTAAACATAAGCCATATTCTGCGGATAGGTAGCTAAAATTTTCGCTTCCGGGTTATGTTTCTTTAGAATCCTGACAGCTTCTTCCACCAGGGAAAGATAAACCTTTCCGCGGAAATTTGTCTCATCTATAATCTGCCAGAAATTAATGTAAGGTGAGTAAAATTTTCCTGAGTTTTCCAGATACTCCCGGTAAGCACTCAGTTTCAAATATCTGAACCCCTGTTTTTTTTCCTCAGGTAAAGTCAGGGTTTCACCCGGGATTTCCTTTTCTGACCAGGCTTTGGACGGGGCCGGGAAACTGCTACTGGCAATGTTTCCGATATAGCGAAGGTGGTACCTTTCTTTGCCCGCTTTTAACCTGGGCAGAAACTTTTCCCCCAGAAAACTGTCCTGGTAGTATACCTTGTTCCATTCTGTAATGGCACCAGCAGAAGAAAGAAGATTGTTCCAGTAAAGACCAAGTCTGCTTGCCCTTTCCATGGCCGGAACTGTCATCTGCAGGTAAAGACCATAAGGATTCCAGTTACCGGGCTCAGGCGGTAAAACCACATAAAAAGGAACTTCCCTTCTAAACTTTTCTGCTTTTGTCCTGCTGATAGCTTCACCTTCTATTTCCAGACGAAAAATGCCTTTTTTTTCTGAGGGAAAAGAAAGTAGTTTTTTCTGATACTTTCCTGCTTCCACCGTGAGTATCTGGTTCTCCTTGCTCCAGACAAGCTGGCCAAAACAATCCCTTAAACGCAAACTGTAACGAAATGTTGCTGTTTCTGGATAAGGATGTCCAGCAACAAGCAAAATCTCCACAGGCTCACCGGCATAATAAATATGTGCTGGTGGCAAACAGATAAGGCCTATTTCTGCTGCCGCCGGTCTCCAGCCGCCAGTTGTAAGTCCTTTTTCCAGCTGTAGAGAATCAACCCAGAGATGACCGGCATGTAACTGTTCAGAATCAAACTCTAAACCAGACGCCTGCAGAATCAGGGAGTTTTTACCGGAGAGATTACCTGTGGCTGTCACCTTCTTCCATCCTTCCTCCGGCAACACCTGTGATTGAATTTTTAAACCACCAAGAATCAAACTAAAGGTAATTTTTCTGTCACTCTTCACCCAGGCAGAAACAGTGTAAGATTGTCCTTCTCCCTCCACCGGAAAAGTGCTTTCTGTACTTATCTGGTATCCTGACCAGGGGTAATTTCCCTCCCAGGTGGTTAACCTCAGTGAGCACAGACCATCATGAAAAACCTGGAAGTCAAGGTCATTATCATCTACCAGCCGGCCATCCTGATAGGCACTTTTCCAGAGTGCATAAACTCCAGTGTCAAATCCTGAATTCCAGAGGAGATTTTGCGCGGAAACCAGACCGGAGAAAAAAAAAGACAGAATTACTGCTGATTTTTTCACGGCTTAACTCTCACCTTAGAGAAAATCATTTCTGCATTTTTAAAGAGTATCGCTTCTATCTGGTCTTCGGTAAAGCCAGCTTTTCTTAACTCCTCGATAAGTTTAGCGCGTAAAGCTATCAAAACAGGATAGTCTTCCTGGATATCACTGCCCAAAAGAATCTGAGAAGAAAGATTAGCCTGCGCCAGTTTTTTCCACCAGTCAATACTTCTTACATGCATATGCTGAAGGTAGAGATGGGGATACTTCTTCATAGCCTGGATAGTTGTTTCTAACTGGTTTTCATCGTAAAGATGCGCAATAATAACATTTAAATTCGGAAATTTCCTTGCGACTTCTGCTACCCGGCTGTTGGCACAACCAGAACCTTCAGCGTTGGTATGAAAAACAACAGCTAGCCCCAGTTCTGCCATCTTCTGGTAGAGAGCATCAAAACGGCTGTCTGCCACGTCCACTTTACTCCATTTCTCCATGATTTTAATCCCCTGGCAACCCTTTTCCCAGAGTTTCTGGATATGCTCAGCCGTATCAGGACCTTTCCTGGGGAAACCAGGATAGCCGTGCTCGTTCAACTGCACCAGCCCCAGACCAACAAACACATCACCATAACGTTTCACCACCTCAAACATATCTTCATCACCAGCAAAAAACCGACCATAAGGCTTCTCATCATAAAGAATAGATAGTAAACCGAACTTATAACCATACTTCCTGGCCATGAAAACAGCGTCCTCTAAATCAGTACTGCTGGTGACATGGGTATGAGTGTCAAAGAGAGAAAGAGAAACATTTTTCTTTTCCGGTATTTCCAGTTCTTCTTTTTTTATAGCAAGATGCAAATTCAGAGTAATCCAGCCGCCAGCTTCAATTTCTCTTGCTGAATTATAAAAGATAGGACCATAGCCACCAGAAGGAATGATAAGCCCGGCACCTGGATACATTAGACTTTTCACCTTTTCTGTTCTAACTTCCCAGATCCACTTTGTCCAGAGATTATCCTGTGTCCTGATAACATAAACCGTATTCTCGCTTTTCTCTTCCTTCAGTAATTCTTCCGCCTTTTCCTGTTCCTTAATTCTTCCGGAAAAAACTGTAACACTGGTCGGTTTTAATTGAAAACATCTGATAGTTCCATTCTGTTTCCACCAGGCAAGCGCTTCATCAAATCTGATAGCATTTAGGCGTAAATAGCAGATAACTTCCCCGGTTGTTTCTCTGGCAAAATTTTTTTCCAGATGTCCATAGATACCAGAACCAGTTATCTTCCAGTGATTAATCTCCACGCTTTCTTCCTTTTCTTCTATCTTTACCGGCAGAGAAACTTCCACAGAAAATATCTCCTGCCAGTTTTTTTCTGTTACATGATAAAATTTTAATGTGGCAGAGCGGTATTTTTTCTGTTCTTCAACAGAACCAGAGACACAGCGGGAAATCCCACAACCATAGGTTCCTCGCTGATAGAAAACCATCCTTTTCTGCATTCTGACATAGTCCTGAAGCTCAAAACAACCCGGAGACCTGGCAAGAAAAAAAATAATCAGCATGCCTTTCAACTGCTTCATCTCATGTCTCGTTAAAAATTTTGATTTTAGTTGTTGTACCAGTATTTAGAATTTCTGGCAACCTGTAGTGGTAACCATTCCACATGAGCATCATAGAAAAGGTAATTGAAACCACCGTTATGAAGGGCAAACGAAGGGTTATCTACCTGACCGTAGTAGTTACCTGTAGGACCACTATCTAAGGCAGCAAAGGTGTAACCGTAACTGCCGCCATCTCCTGGATTCCTGCGCAATGGTCCCTCAGTCAGACAGACTAATTCATGGGGTCGTTTCACCTTTCTTAAAAGTTCCGTTCTGGACATCCTGGGCCAGCAGCCATTGGCTGGATAATCAAAGATGAAAAGGAAAGTGGCAGTTGAACCAGATGTTCCTGTGTAATGGCCGGCTCCAGTATCTCCCCGTCTTGGTTCTTCATAGTTACGACGGTCCCAGTGTTTCCACGCAGGACAGCGGAAAACTTCAGTATTCCTCACATAACCGAAAACGTAAAGAGTCTCAGGATAACTGGGTCTGGGAACAGGAGGACTTTCTCCACACATATAAGAGCAGTAATGAGGAAGCAACTTTCCCTCATAATCATCCCAGTACATAAACAAAGCCAGACCAATCTGTTTCAGGTTGCTCATACAGGCTGCCTGATAGGCTTTTTGTCTGGCTCTCTCCAGGGCTGGCAAAAGCATGGCTGCCAGAATGGCAATAATAGCCACAACCACCAGAAGTTCAATCAAAGTAAACCCACACCGCCTTTGAGAAAACATTTCCCACCTCCTATTTCTTATACCAGACCGTACCTACTCCAGCACTGCTACTGGTAGCGGTATCTTCCAGTTTCAACATCTCGGCATGACCATCCAGAAAAAGCATACCCACCAGACCATTATGCCTTACATGGGGAGAGTAAGCATTTGCTTGAGCCGCCTGGGTACTGGTTCTTGCGTAGACCCAGGTCCAGCCACCCCAGCCTGCCATATTGCGCCAGCCATCCACACAATAAATAATTCTGGAGATATCGTTAATGGCTGTTCTGGCAAACATACTTATGTTTCCTCTTAGCATGATTGCACCGCCATCATAATAAACAGAATAAGTGTATTTATTGGGCCACTGATAACCGGTGGGTAGAGGAGGATAAGCATAAGAGGAAGGACAGATATAAACCTTTAAGTCTTTCAGGTAACCACCACCTCTATCCGGGTGAGAAAGACCTGCCATCCAGGAATTTATCCCATAACCGCTTTGGCTTAGGCCATCAGGGAAAAAACCGTCCCAGTCCTGACCGTACATCTTCACTGCCAGACCAATCTGTTTCAGGTTGCTCAGACATACTGCCTGCCTGGCTCTTTCTCTGGCTTTGCTTAAGGTCGGCAAAAGCATGGCTGCCAGGATAGCAATAATGGCAATTACTACCAGAAGCTCTATCAGCGTGAATCCGTTTTCCCTTCTCATGTGTCCCCCTTTTGTTTATATGAAAACATAAATGTCTGTGTTTGTCAATGGTCTGTAATCTATGGTAATTTTATGCCTGACACAAATGAAGGGGGATAAATGAAAAAAAAGACAATTCTGGCTGGGTTCTTAGTTCTGGGCAGTTTCTTATTTCTGGTGGAAACTTCTTATGGGTTCCGTCTTTATTTAGAAGCAGAAGAAGCCAGAAACCTTCCCCGTTACCCTTATGACAAAGAGGACTGCCCCACCTGGTACAGCCGGGAAGCCAATACCAGAACCTGGGCAGCACCTGGCAGATCCTGGTGTGCGGCTATTCACGAAAACGCCAGAGAAAAGAAAGCTACTATTTCCTTACCAGAAGTGTTACCAGCAGGCAAATACCTGATTTCCATCCGCACCATTGGCCCAATTTCAGCAGAAAAGGAAACAGCAGTCAAAATTAATCTGGGGCAACAATCTGTCACTTTTAGCTGGTTAACCGGGAGAAAAAGATTTGTCTGGCAACCGCTGCTTCCGGTAAGTATCAATGAACCAATCCGGGAAATATCGTTTGAGGTGATGCAGTTTGGCGGACGGGGTTACGGAGGGCTCACAGAACCTCTGGCCAAAACTATCTGGATAGACACCATTTACCTGACAGATAATCTGCAGGAAAAACAGCCTCCTGATTACTTCATTGAGATTGCCCTTAGAGCTGGCTGGAAAGAAAACCAGATTCCGGAAAGAGCTGCATATCACTCAGACCAGCAGTATGAGACCCCCTGTCCCGCAGAACAAACTAAGGTTTTCCCCATAGTTTTTAAAAGTTATGACGGTAGAGTAAACCTCTGGCCAAATTCTTCTTTTGAATTAGGTATGAATGATGGCTGGGCTTCTGCCCAGCCATATGTTTTCAGTCAGAGAGATTTATCTTCAGAAAATCCTTTCCATGGCCATTATTGCCTGAAGCTTCCTGCTGGTATTGAACCTTTCAGCCGTCCTTATTTTCTCCAGGAATCCGGTATTTATACACTTTCCTTCTACGCCCGGGCACAGAAAAAAACCAGCATCCAGTTTACTCTGAAACAGGTGGTTGATGATTCTTCCTGGAAGAATAATGTAATTAACACAAAACCGATTATCAAAGGAAAGGCTGAAGTCTCCAGTCAGTGGCAACGAACAGAAGTTACAGCTCAGTTGGAAAAAGGGTGGTACTACCTGAGCTTTTCCGGTGATGAATTTTTCTTGGATGCCATCCAGTTAGAGAAAGGGGGAAAGGCAACCAGTTATGCACCAAGAGCAGAACTGGAAGGAGCACTGAGGACAGACTGCCCCGGTAACATTATTTATGAGCAGGAGTGCAAGCTTATTCTCTGGTGGCATAATAGCAGCCAGAAACCAAAAAAGGTTAGTCTTTTTTACCAGCTCAGGGATGTGCGCGAAAAGATTGTCTCTCAGGGTAAGACCGAGCCTGTAAGTATCAAACCAGGAGAAACTCTTTCTACTGATGCAGAAATACTTCCGCCATTGAGAGGTATTTTCTCTGTCATGTTTTCCGTAGAGGGAAGAAGTTTTCCAGAAGGAGAAACTGTTTACGTGGTTATGCCGGAGCCTGCAAAAGAAAGCACCAGACACCAGCTGGGAGCAAATATTTCTCTTTCTCCAGCTGAAATTGACGTTCAGTCCAGACTGGGCTTGAAATGGGTTCTCACCTGCAAAACCAGAGAGATTGCCTCTGCCAGTGAAGGGGCACATCCAGCCCCGGATAAATGGAACTGGGTGGACGAAAAGGTCGTTATCCCTGGTAAGTTCGGGATGAACCTTCTGCCCTGTTTCTGGCCACATCGTATTCCTGTTTTTATGCAGGAGCCACTGGAACAACCTGGCCTTTACCGGACAGTCCGCGGAGCACCAATGCAGTTTCGACCAAAGATTGATTTATGGAAGGAATATGTGGGCACCATTGCCAGCCATTACCAGAAAACAATCAAGCACTGGTGCATTGATGATGAGGCTGAGTGTAGCTGGACTCCTGATTACTATGCCGCTGTAGTTTCAGCTACCTGTGATGGAGTACACGAAAGAGTACCTGAGATTAAGGTCGGTTTAAGTGCGGCACCTGAGTTTACAGAAGAACTTTTTCGTTATGTCTCACCAGAGAAAATTGATTTCTTAGGCGGTTCCTTTTTTGATTATTACTATCATGAGGCACAGTACCTGAGAAGGTTGAAGGAAAGGTATGGTAAAGCTGTTGTCTCTTTTGGTGTGGGCGGCCGTCCACCAGAAAATACCATGTACCACACTCTTTACACTTTTCAACCCCCGTATTTTAAGGCTGCGTGGATGGCAAGGTTACTTGTTTACCAGTCCCTTGTTTCTGACCTGGATATCTCAGGTCATTATGCTGGCATTCTGCGAAACAATGGTGCCCACCTTGGTCTTAATAAACCTTTGTGTGACTATGACGGTACACCATACCCCTGGGGCGCAACTTTTGGCTGCCTGGGAACCCTGCTGGCTGATGCGGAAAGTCTTGGGGAGGTAAAATTAGGTACTACAGACCGGCTGGTCTTCCTCTTCCGAAAAAATGGAAAGATTTACGCAGTTACCTGGAGTACCAATACTGCAGAAAATGATATGCACTGGAAACCAGCCAGACGCCAGTTAAAAAATGTAAGACTGGAATGTCCACCGGAAAGCATGGAAATTCTTGATATGTACTGGAATAAACTGTCCGGCGTGAAAAAGGGGAAGAACTGGTTATCTTTTGATGTGGATGAGGAACCAGTTTTTTTTCAGAACAAAAATCTGTCAGAGAAAGATTTTATTTCCATCTTGCAGACAGCAAAAGTGGATAAGGAACCCGTCCAGGTAAGTCTTTTCCCTGTATCTGATACCAGGGGAAAGATTCAACTGAAAATGACACTAATTAATAACTCTTCTAAAAAGCTGGAAAAAATACTTGCTGACTTCCGTTATCCGCAACCAGTTACTTCTGTTAATTGCCCTCTTTCTACATCCGGGTGCTGGGTGGCACCCCGGGTTGTAACCATCCCTGTTCTGCCTGCGGGAAAATCAACTTCTGTTTTTGTTCCTTCAGCCTATCAAGCTGATTTTCCCCTGGAGGCTGCTGTTTTCCGGTGTAACCTTAAGAGTAATCAACTGGAAACTGCTTGTGATAACTACCTGTGGATAATCCCGGTTTTTCCTCTTACCAGTTTCCAGCTGGAGGGAAAACTGACGGAATGGGAAAATCTTCCCGCAGCCTGGATTTCCTATCAGCGACACTGGAATTTCTCTTACCGCTGGTATCAGTTTTTAGAGGGAGAAGGAAGTTTTGGTTATCCCTCCTACACTCTGGATAGCCGGGTGGCTTTCTGGCTGGGCTGGGATAAAACTTTTCTTCTGGCAGGGATAAGAGTGGAAGATGAGCAAGTACTGCCTGGTTCTGGAGAAAGCCTGAAACTTCTGGTTTCTTCTTCCGGGGAAGTCTTTACTGTTAACCTGATACATCTGTCTGAAGGAAACTGGTCAGGTAAACTTGCTTCTGCGGAGGGAAAACTTTCCTCTACGGTGCCGGTAGCCTGCCAGACTGTTGATAAAATGACAACCCTGGAAATAAGTATCCCCTGGAAGCTTCTAAGAGTTACTCCTTTTGCCGGTCAGATTATCAACTTTGATTTGTTCTGGACAGATGTGGATGTGGAAAACGGCAAGAAAGAGACAGGTACCATGCACTGGGCTGGTGGTGCCCGGTGGGGATATGCTGTTTTACGGTAAATTTTACTACTGGCTGAAAAATAGCTGACCGAACGTTCTGCAGCCACCTGCCCAGCGCAGCAATGTGCAGTAGATTTTTTCCTCTTCCCTGTCAGCATCATTCCAGAGAAAGTCAAAACCAATTGCCTGATTGGTTTTCCATGCTCCAGGAATTACTTCCGCCAGAGGCAGGGAAATTTCCAGAATGTAAACTTCCTGGTTCTGCCTCCACATTTTCCCTCTTGCCCCAGAAAGCCCGGAGATTTTTACCTTACCGTTACTCTCCGGGAAAATATAACCGATTACATCAGGCTTCATTTCCGCTTGAAAATCTGCTATCAAATTTTTCTTAAACTTTAACTGAAAAAAGTCGCGCTCTTTTCCTTCGCCTTGAAAAACAAGGGAGTCATCCTCTACCTGAAACTGAAGATACAATCTCTCCTCATCATATCCTGCCCTTAAAGCCACACGTCCATCATTCCGGAAAGCATATTTCATGTTCTCAGCTCCAGAAACAATCTGTGGGAAAGAACGGCCAAAACGTCCCCAGGAAAAGGTGGTATAAATCCAGGCCGGTTGAACCCCGGACCAATCAATTCCCTGTCCAGGTTTACTTTTCACCCGTTTAGCCACAGTCAACCAGCAACGTTCATACCATGGTATCTCTTTTTCACCGACGTTTAGCCAGACAGTAAAGGTAGCGTTTTCCACCGGATATTCCAGGGAAATGGTTGTAGGGAAACGACCAAAGACAGCCTTGCCCGGGCTGATAAAAGAAGCTACCTGCCCTGTCCTTTCCTTTAATATCCAGTCTGTTTTGCTTACCATACGGTCAGGCGGAAAAAGAGCGTCAAGTTTGATATCAGAGATTACCTTATCAGTATGATTTGCTATCCAGACCCCCAAATCAACCTTTTCCTTTTGTCCAGGTAAAAAGACCAGTCGCATCTCCACCTCTGGCAAAGCCGCTGTGGCATTTTTTAAAGCAGTTATGAATTCTTCTTCTTTCATGGACCGGTTCAAAAAGAAATACGGTTCTTCACCTAAATCCACCATAGTTTTTCCTCTCTCTATCTTTGTCTCCCTGACAGGGTTTCCATACATGTCCAGCACATCTATTTCAGCAGGCACCGTAAAATTCCTGATGTTTTTTGGCCAGGTTTTCCAGTGAATATCCAGGTTAGGAGTATTATTCGCCCAGGTGACTGCGCCCAGACGGTTGTTCTGCCGGTAAACAAAAATCATAGTGTCCAGTTTTTCTAAATAAATATCCTCCACTGGCTCTGCATTTGCCAGAAGAAGACCAACACAACTGTAGCTGAAACCATGAGGTAAGGGTACACCTGTGTAATCCATGAGCGGAAAATCCGTGTTAAAAAGACCGTTTCTCTGCCAGATGCGTCCTGTGTAATGTCCAATAATTCTGGCATCCTGCACGAGAGAGAGAAAAACCATCTCCCGGGCTGTCCTTGCTGCTGAAGCATAAACAGGTTGATAGGTAGGAAAACTGTGATACATCTGCGGTTGATTATCCCAGCCAACACCAATACAGTACCAGGGTAACCCGTAACGACGTTGTAAACCCCTGACTTTAACGCTGTCCCAGTACTCCATGTTGTAACTGGAACCACCAAAAGCATGGAAAGGCACCCTGCCTAATTCTGCTATCAAATCCTCTGTATAATCAGGAGTGCAACTTAAACTTAGCCGTACCTGTCTACCACTTCCCGCAAAACCGGAAACTGTGCTTTTTACAATTCTGGCAAATTCTTTCGGCGTGTAGTAAAGTTCTGTTTCATCTTCTATGTTCCACCATTGTATCTCCGGAAGATTCCTGCCTAACTGCTGGCAGTAAAAACTCCAGTTCTTTAAGTCAGGCATGGCCGGGATGCGGCTGGTCTGTGTGCTGCGCACAACATCCCTCAGTCCCTTACCTACCGCCTCTGTTTCAGAAGCAGCAATGTCAGTCAGATGTTTTGGTAGTCTTGTTGGCCAGAGACATGGCAGGTACTTCAACCCGAAGGACTCAGGCAGAAGTTTTGTCTCTTTTGCTGGTTGCCAGTTCCAGGTTTCCTTATCCGGGTTGATACCTTCTGCACTTGTCTGCCTGGAGGTTTTGCAGTAAAGTTGCCACCTGTGTCCCATGCGGCTCATAAGACGAAAGACTTCCTCCACATTATCCATATTAGAGGCCAGAGCATGTCCGGGGTTTTTTGGTAAGATTTCTGGTAAAACACTGAGGATAAGCTCTCCTTCAGGATAAGCATGTCCTTCCACGTGGTAGAAGATGCTGAAAAGACCACGAACTGGCTCCTGGCTGATGATTACTTCCTGGCTAATAGTGGTGTGAGCAGGCACAGAAAGTTTTATTCTGCCTTCTCCCACAACTTTTTCTCTCACATCCACCATGTCGTATTTCAAGTTAATGTCAGCTTTTTCCGCACCACTATTGTTTGCCCAGGCTATCAGTTTGATAGGACCGTCATCGTAAATAATGTCACCCATCTTCCCTGTGGTTAAACCTGCTTCCACTAAAGCCCGCGGCTGATAATCAGTCATCTTTTCCCCTGGTTCCAGCATAACTGCATCCAGGAAACAATCCACCGCAGATTCTACCCTTAATGCAAGTAATCCCGCAGGCAACTCGGCAACACAGCTTACTCTTTGCCATTGTAAACTCAATGGCACAGACATCTTAGCCAGGGTCTGCCATTTCCCCTGTTTATCTAAAAGCACCAGTTTTCCTGATGCATCCTTCTGGCAGGATACCAGTAAAACCTTAGCCTCAGCTTTTTCCTGACCTCTAATCGCCACGGAAAAGGTGTACTGACCAGGCTTTTCCAGATACAGAGGACGACTGGTTCCGCAACTTCCAGCTGGTATTCTCAGACAGTACTGTCCATGGTAACTCTGCCCCGGGATATGGTCTCTTTCATCAAAGATATGAACCTGGAGGTTATTCATACTGACAGATGCCCAGCCATCATTTCCACCAATCTCAAAGGAGGAATTCGGCCAGATATTCCTTCGCCCGTCATAGGATTGTAATCTCAGCATTTGCACCCGCGGACTTACCACTGGTTCAGGTGACTCTGCCTGTTTCACCTTCCGGTAGGTAGTTGTTTCTTTTCCGGATAAAATTTCTCCCGGTGCATCTCTTCCAGCTTCCACCAGAAGACTTCCTTCCACAGTGGGACCGGTAGTCTCACCTAAGTCAGAAGTGATATAAATCGTATCTACCGCCAGGGTTCTCAGACTGGTTTCGTAAAGCTGACGGAATCCCTTTCCTCCAAATTGTATCGCTGTGAGAGTAACTTTTTCTATCGGCTGGGAAACGGAAAAAACCTGGCCAGGCAACCATTCAAATTTTCTCCTGTGCTGCCAGGAAAATCTCAGTTTTTGTTCCCCTAGCCCCACTTCCACAATATTGTCTTTATCATGCCAGCTATTCCCGCAAACCCGCAGAAACACTTTATACTGACCTGCAGGTAACTCCGGGTGCAATGCTGTACTGATTTTTAAAAATCTGGCATTCTCGTGAATCTGGGCATGGTAACCTTTCCCGGGCGCTCCATAAAAACGGCAGTTACTTTCCCGGGCATACCAGCCTGTTGCTTTCTCGTAATGATATGGATAACGAACCAGACCGGTAAATTCTTCCACTTCCAGTAACCGTCTTTCTGCGGAAAATGTCGTCCCTGCCAGAACCAGCAATACCAGAATTATTTTTCTCATGAGGCTGGCCTTTCTTCCATGGTAAGAACTTTTCTGATTCCTTGCATCAGAATATCAGGGTTATGGTTACCAAAACCATAGTAATGAAAAACTACAGCATCTGGTTTTTTAGTCAGAACAGACCGGAGGTTTTTCAGGTAGGTAGCTTCTTCACCTTCAGGGATTAGAAAATTTTCCGGTACCACCACAGTCTTTTTTCCATACTGCCTTACAATAGGTAAAACCTTTTCCATGGAGACCAGCAAAGGCGTTTTTGTCAAAACCTCACCGGTAGCTTTTTTCTGTCCACAACAGGGTCCGTCTACACCAAGGTAGTCAATACCTTCCTGACCTGCCGTAGCCCGGTAGAAGGATTCACTCTGACCAGGCATATGGAAAAGATAGGTCTTTCCCCCGGGTCTGATACTCTTAAAAAAACTCGCTACATCTCCCAGGAAAGCACTTAAAGTCGGAATATGAATTTCTTCAGGCGGACCAAGATTGCGACAGTACCGGCAGTAACATGGCCAGTCAGAATCTTTCGGTTCATCCATCATCAGACCATCCACGGGTAACCTGGTAAAAAAATACTCTGCCTGACTGAAAAAGTATTTCCTGAATTCCGGGTTATTAACACAGCAGACAATGTGCCCGGGAGGATTGCCTGCGGGATCTTTCTTCCACCAGTCTGGATGCCTGAAAGTTTCCCGGGAAGAAGAATTAAGACTGGCTGCAGAAAAAAGTCCTCCCCAGCGGCCAAAAACAAAAATAGCCTGCATCCCGAAAGCGTGAATCAAATCTACATGCCTTTTGAGTTCCAGGCTGAAATAGACCTTATCTTCTGTGGTAACACTCAGCCCTACTGCCTTACCACCAATTTCTTGCATCTCACGGTATTCTTCTTTGACCGCAGATGGTTTGAAAACGCAGTAGCCATGATTATACCTGTAAAAAATAATTTCCGGGTTCATTTTTTCTTTACCAGACATGGTGCTGGTCCGGGTCAAAATCAAGTGCTGGAGAAAGATAAAATTTTCCCTTCCCGGACATAGGTCTTTGCTCCAGATTTTTTATGGCTACACTATATCCAGGAAGCCACTCTTCCGGAATGCCATATCCACTTATAGCACCTGTATCCACAGAGAATTTGTTTTCTATCCCCAGATTAGCCAGCACTGTGGAATAGATACGGAAAACCTTGCTTTTCTGCCACATCCTCTCGAAGATTTCTGGTGTAATTTGCAGATAAATAATCTTCCCCTTGCCGCAGAGAATCACTCCTGCCAGACCGTTTTTTACCGGCTCTTCTCTCACGGAAACTACCTGTAGAGTTTCCACAGCGCTGCGATAGAAAAAATCACCTGGTCCCAGACCTGCAAACTCCGGATCACCAGGCACTTCCACCATGTTAACCTTTCTTTTTTCCAGTCTGATTTTCACCGGTAACTTCAAACAGTCAGCTTCAGATTTTAAAGTAACAATGAGGATACCGCCATCATTTAGAAAGCTGGCTATTTTCTCCGCGGAAAGACTTTCCCCGGCAAAGCCCGGATTAAGGTAAACCACATCAGCCAGAGAGTTTTCCTGGTAACAAACCCCGAGTTGCTCCAGAAAATTTTTATCTCTGGCATCACCAATAAAACCAAGTTTTCTCCAGTTTTTACTGACTGGCTGGAGATAATTTTCAATCATCCGTTGCAAAAGTATCGTAGCCACAGGCTCTATACCGTAGTGGTCCACTAAATCAAGCTGGTTAAAAAGTATACGTCCTTTGCCCTCCTGGACTTCCACCAGCGGAGTATAAAGCAAATCAAACCCGCAGTCCAGCAAAACCCGGAAGTTACCCAGTTGTGGTTTCTCATAAGCGAAGGTGGCCACCATACCCTTGTTAGACCAGTGCCAGAATCTTCTCTGACCAAAAGAATTCAACTGGCCATGTTTGCTGGCACTTTCGCCAAGAAAGTTACTTTCCGGGTGCCAGGATTGATAGGCTGGCAACAGATAACTTTCTCCACGCCAGTCAGTCAGGTCCTGGTTTTCTAATCCGAGCAGCAGGGGACAATTTCTCTCCCGGATAAAGACCTGTCTTAAATTACCATTTTCTACAGTGAGTCCAGCTACCTGACGACAGGTCTGTTCCAGGATAAGAACATTCAATCCTTCCTTCACTGCTTCGCCGAAAGGTAAATGCTTCTGACACAGTTTAACAAAATAGGGGTAACTGTTCTTTCCGATAATCAATAAAGGAAACTTCTGCCATGTCCACTGCCCGGCATCAATGGTGTTTTCATCAAAAATCTGCAAGGGTACACCCATCTTTTCCAGAACCCTTACTGTTTCACCAGTACTGTCAACCACAGCCACTACCTGCTTTATCTTCCTGTCTTCGCGCGGGAAAAAAGTAATCTGAAAACTATCACTTAAGAAAAAATTTTCCGCAGTCAGTTCCGCCTCAATATTCACCTTTGTTTTCTTTTTCCAGCTTTCTGTCTGTAGTGTAATTGGCTGGAAATCAATCCCGCCGGCTGGTACAGAAATATCAACCATGCCAACACCTAACACTTCACCGGTTTCCGTGACTGCTTTCCAGTTAATACTGGCTTTCAACGGATGGAAGGAATCGTTCACAGTAATGAAAGACTTCTCTACTTTCTCTCCAATCCAGAAGTTATGCTCCTTATTTACAAAATCAGCTTTTGGCCCACCAATGTAAAAAAGCACCGGCGAATTCACCCGTTTCAATGTCTGTCCAAACTTGTTAAGCTGGTTCCGGGAAAACAGCTCACTGGTTTTGAAAAAAACGTGGAAAAGGTAACCACCAACTCCGTAAGTTCTCCAGGAAGGAAGAAGCCGACTGTAAGTCAGAGAGTAAATATCATTTTTATATTCACTGTCCGGTCCCAGCCACAGACTGACACCTTTATCAGCTGCAGCATAACTTTCCAGGTGCTGGCTTGTCAGTTTCTGGTAAGCCAGATCTCCAAAAAACCGTGCATGGTGTTCTAAAAGGACAATTTCTTTGCTCCCTTTCTGCCAGAGAAAACCTTCGTGGTGAATGGGATAAACCTGCATTTCTGTCGGTACCAGCGGGTCCTGCCTTGTTTTTGCCCAGTAACTAACCCATTCTTCTGCCTCCTGTAAAGGCGTGCCAAAACCAAGCGTGGTCATAATACCCCGGAAATCACCTCCTGTGCCCAGCCGGTAATAAAAGACCGGTCTTCCCGTGGGATCCAGTTCTTTTACTTTTCTTGCCCGGACATAGTTTTCATCCTGCCGGATAACTTCTTCTGGAATAACTCCTCCAATCTGCATGGGATGACCGTGCGGACCATTGAGATAACCATTACCTGACCACTGCCAGGCAACCACAGAAGGATGATTCCCGACATTCTTCAATAGATTTTTCCACTCGTACCTGGCAGCTTCTAAATCCGGGACAATCCCCGGTGCCTGGAAAAAAACCAGCCATCCTTCTTCATCTGTTATCTGGAGAGTGTCAATGTAAGGAAAAACAGGAGAAAGGGTTCTGTCTGCGTTTTGACCGGTAAGTTTCAACTGCCGGATTTCTTCTCTGGAAAAACCATAGGAAGAGAGATAATTGTGCGACTTACCCCTGATGGAAAGTTTTATGCCGTTAAGAAAAATTGTCCCTTTCTCTACCCAGATTTCACGATAACCGAAAACTTCAGGCCAGGTGATATCCACTGTCTTTCCCCCTTGCTTTACTTCCAGCACCAGTTTATAAAGAACAGGTTCTTCCGGTGACCAGCATTTCAGCCCCTCCACAGGAAAGACAATATTCTTTTCCCCGCGGAACAACTTCTCCACTTTTAGCGGCACACCGGGTAATGTCTTTACTAACTTACTGTCCTGATAACTGAAAACATTTGCTGAAACAACAAGGTCCAGATCTTTGTAAGTAAAGTTTTCCACAGGGAAAATTACCTTCACACTACCGGTCCGTACAGAAGGACAGAAAACAGGACTGCCCAGGTCGAAACTGCGGGTACTTCTTATCTCTATAAAGGGAGTACGACTGATACCATTGACATCCATTTCCGGAACACAGGGTATTCCAGAAAGAACTGTCAGCCGGTTACTTCCTTCCCAGAGAAGATGCTCTGTTAGATTAACCTGGACTTCGCCGCTAAACTGAGAAGTGAAAAGATGTTGACTGTTGAGATAAATTTCAGCATTACCAGCCAGCTGCGGAAAAATGAGCATAACCTGACTCCCTTTGTACTTCGGAGGCAGGGAAAAATCTCTCTCGTACCAGACACTAAAAATTTTCTCCCAGGGAATCCCTTTCCAGTCTGAAAGAACTTTATTATCCCTGTCTTTCACCCCGTTGCGGCTTTTCCAAAATCCAGGCACACTGATGTAAGCCCAGTCTGAACCAAAGAAACCGGGATTGATAATCTCTTTCCCTTTCTTTTCTATCAAAGCAGGCTGAAACCTCCAGATACCATCAAGATAATAAAGCACCCGCTTCCCGTTATCTGCTGCTGGTTTTAAATCCCAGTTAGCACCAGAAGGTAACTGCGGTCGGCTGTCAGGCAGATGGCTGATAGTCAGGGGGAGTGCCGGGTATTCCCTCTGCTGGGGACGTGGAAGGGAGAAAACCCTTTTCCCTTCCTGATAAGCCAGATAAACAGCCTTTACCTCTTTTTCTTCCAGCTCCTTCTTCAGGACCGCTATCTCATCCAGCACACCGACAAGTCTGTAGCCAAAAACAAGTAAATCTGGCTGGTAAGGACGACTGTATTCTCCTTCCGCTATCAGTTCCCCGTCTAAGTATTGTTTCCTTCTTCTACTGGTAAGATTCCAGGTGATAACCACATGATGCCATTTTGCGTCTGAGATTTTTTGCATCCTTTCATCATTCAAAGGCACCAGCACTAAAGGATGTTCCTCAATCTCATAACGTTGTCCAGAACCCAGAACCCAGATTTTCGGATAATATCTGTTAAGGAAAAAGGGTCCGGTCTGTCTCACCCAGAAGGAAAGGCTACCAATTTCTGGAGAGTAATTAGACACGGCAGGATACGCTAAACCAGGGTAACCGTTGTACCAGGTAAACCTTGCCGCCTTACCTACCACTCCTTCCTCATAGACAAAGACAGTCAAAGGTCCACCCTTACTGGTGAAGGTGTTGACAAGAATACAATCAGGGCTGTAAGCTTCACTCTGACCTTCAAAACCAGCATAAAAGAGAACCTGCGATCGGGCTGCTAACGGGAATAACAGTAGAAGGAACAGCATTCTTTTCATTTCTCTCCTCCTGTGTTAAACTGCCCGTAAGATTTTCAACCTTAGTGTATAACAGGCTTGTCAGGAGTGCAACAGGAGAAAAAATGAACAGGAAAGTCAAAATCGTTCTTATCGGAGCCGGAAGTGCCAGTTTTGGTCGGGGAATCATTGCTGATATCCTCAGTTGCCAGCAATTAGAAAAACTGCAAACCACTCTCGTTTTGGTAGATGTGGACCAGACAGGCTTAGAACTGATGTCCATGTTTGCTTCCCGTCTGAAGGACTACTATCATCGGAAAATCTCGCTGGAAGCAACCACCAGCAGAAGAGTTGCTCTGAAAGGAGCAGATTATGTCATCACCTCTGTAGCCGTAAAGCGCTATCATTTCTGGTGCCAGGATTTTTATCTTCCTCTGTGCTTTGGTTTCCAACACATTTACGGAGAAAACGGTGGTCCCGGGGCAGCCTTTCATACCCTGCGCAGTCTGCACCTGATGCTGCCTATCTGTCAGGACATGGAAGAACTCTGCCCTGATGCTTTACTTTTGAATTTTACCAATCCAGAAAGCAGGGTGTGCCTTGGTATCCACAGACTTACCAGGATTAAAGCAGCCGGGCTCTGTCACGGGCCAGGAACAACTCTGCAGCAGGTTGCTAAAATCCTCGGACTGGAAGAAGAAAATGTAGAAATCACAGTGGCTGGTCTTAACCATTTTCACTGGGTTGTTTCTCTGCGGCACAGGGAAACGGGTGAGGACCTTTATCCTTCTCTCAGAAAAAAAGTGGTGGAAAATCCGAACCTTTTACCACCACTGGCAAATTTCGCTTTTCATACCTACGGCCTTTTACCATTTCCAGCCGACAGTCATATTGGAGAGTACTTTGGCTTTGCTTATGAAATCTGTGGTCCCCGATATGGGCTGCAGCAACTGGCTTACCCTCCTGAAAAAGAGAACTCCAGAGGTTTATCCCTGCGAGAACAGATACGAAAAGCAGTCTCAGGAGATGAAACATTGCTGAGAGAACTTGCCAGCCCTACCCGGGAAAATGCTGTCTCCATTATCACAGGAATTGAATTTGACCTTGGCCAGCGGGAAATCAGTGTCAATCTGCCCAACGAAAATCTCTCTATCAGTAACCTGCCAGAAGAATCTATTGTGGAAGTTCCTGCCCGGGTGGATAAAGACGGAATCCATCCGGAAAAAACTGGCAGCCTGCCAGAGCAAATTGCTTGCCTTTGTCGTCTGCAAATTGACATCCAGCAACTTCTCATTACGGCCTACGCTGAAAAATCAAAAAAACTGCTGCTACAGGCTCTTCTTCTGGAACCAACAGTGGACAGCGAAAAACGATGCCGGGAAATGATGGCAGAATTCTTCAGGCTGCAGTCAGGCTATCTGCCAGACATGTCCTGAAAAATACTTTCTCTGCAACAGTTATCCTTCGTTAAAAATTTTAACTATTTCCTCACTGCTTAAAGCCCCCCGGTAAAGACGGAAAGAATCAATGCTTCCCTGAAAATACCCGGAAGCATAACCGTACCCGCCAATACCGATAGCTGCTTTCTTCGTCATATCACCTAATTTCCCGAGAGCAGATTCAGCATCCATTTTTCCGTCAACAAAAAATCTTAGAGCCTGATTGCTTTTCACTGTAAGGACAAGATGATGCCAGTTTCCATCATTAACTTCTTTCTTACCAGCCAGAACCATAGTCGGACCGGTACCATCGTTAAGCATCAGTCGTGGTTTACCTTTACTGAGATGAACTACCCAGTAGGGAGCGGTAGTTGTTTTCAGAACAAGGTATCCTTCTTCTGCTACCGTCTTTATCCAGAGGCTTAAAGAAAAGTCATCTTTCCCCGGTTCCAATGTTTCTGAATAGGGGATGGTTATATACCTTTTCTCCTCATCACCACCAAAAAAATAAGCATACCCGCTCTTTCCTGCTACCCGATGCTCAGGCTTCCAGGCTTTTCCCTCCTTAGCCATCGCCGTGTAAGCTACTATCCCTGCCGTTTTACCCCACTTTGTTTCTTCTCCGGGAATAGAGGTATCAAAAACATTAGAACCGTTCCCGCTGATAGGGTCTTCAAAATCAATCCTGAGAATTAACTTTGGTACACCTTTACCTTCCTCTGCCGCCAGGTTAAACTGCCAGCAAAAGCCCAGAAAACATACAGTCAACAGAAATCTTTTCATGTTACCCTCCGTTTTTGCTTCCTGGTTCTATCTTTGTTTAAGTTTCATCTCTGATTTCAGCAATTCCTGCATCCGGATG
>Ga0185342_1000018_pt1 | contig 142242 bp, 103 predicted proteins | sample ConPoolayeEmetaG_FD_128045 | JGI IMG/M metagenome (GOLD analysis project Ga0185342, IMG submission 128045) | Hot spring microbial mat communities from California, USA to study Microbial Dark Matter (Phase II) - Cone Pool mat layer E metaG... ... | reverse complement strand
ACTGATTGCGGCAGGAGTAAAGAAAAGGTGGAAAGAGATTATTCTATTGTTTCTTCGCTCTCCACAGAAATATTTGACTGTTTTATTCCTTCCTTAATCTTGTCCTCATAATCAGAACAGGAGATTTCCCCGCCGGAGGCACTGATTTCTGTTTTAATAACTACCTGGCTGAACTGCTGTTTGATGAAATTCGCCATTCTGGCAATTTCAGACAATTTTCCTGCAGGAACATTCAGTTTTAAACGAATACTCCGAAATTTTCCTTTTACTGGTGCCACTATACCTGATTCCCCTTCTTTTTTCTTTTTTATTTCTTCCTCGATTCTACTTTTTTGCTCAGGAGAAAGTGGTAAACCGGAAATTTCCTTTTCCAGCTGGCTTACTTCATAAACAGTTTTGCAGTCTCTAATTCTTCCCATCAGGGCTTGAAACTGCTCTTCTGAGACCTGATATTCAGCCAGGCACAATTCCGGTTTGAGAATAATCTCTTCCTCACCCATCCGGACAGAACAATCCCTTTTAAAATATCTGCAGACAGGTTTTCCTTCCACGAGAATACCCAGACCAAACAAACCGTTTTTCACCCCTTCCTGGAGAGCACGGTGGAAAACTTCTTCTTCCTTAATTCTTATCTCACCCGGTGTTTTATAGAAAGATTCCAGGACATTTTTTGTGCTGGCATAATCTTTATCCTTCAGGTATTTTTCCCTGATGGAAAGCGGACTTAATTTTTCCAGAATTTCTCCTTCATTTCTTAATCTTTCATAAACTTCCTCATTCAGAGAAATTTCTTTTCCATAGGTCGGGATTCCGAGGTTAATTTCCTTAAAAACCTCAAGTCTGCAGGGGACATACAACATGCGGTAAAGGTTTCTTATTGCTTCTTTCACCTGTTCCTGTGATTTTTTCACCCTTGCTTTTACCTCATTCTTCTGCTCCCCTTTGATGTTTAATGTTTTATCCTTTTCAATCAATTCCCAGGCAATTTTTTCTTTTACACATTTTTCAAAGCTCTGTCTTTCTGATTCATCAGGACAGAGGAAAAAAATCGTATTGCGGTAAACCCTTGGTCTTCCCCCTGAACTTTCAAAAATCTCCTCCCTTTTCTCAGTATCTGCCAGAACAACAAGTTTCCATTGTTTCGTATCAGGAACATCCCTTGAATCAGCAGGCAAAAGATAAACATCCAGAAAATTTCTTCCTAAACTACCCGCGATAAGTTCTTTTTCCTCTGCTTTTATCCTGTACTGGTCAACACTTTCCATTTTAGTAACAAGCATGCGGTTGAGATTGGGCTGGTTGGTGAAAAACAGATTGAAGTCAGAAAGATAGAAAAGTTTTTCCCTTAATTTTGTCACTGTTTCACTGATAATACTGCTTGGTGTGGAAGTATCAGCACAGGACATTTTCAGCTCGTTGCTCCCTGCTCCTTTATCTGGTCCGCCGCTGAAAGAATACATAAAAATAGCTGTTGCTACCTTTGTCCCAAAGGAAAAAGGCAGGTATGCATTGCCAAGTTCTCTATCCACCTTTCTGGCGCCTGCATCATTTGAAGTTATATCAGAGGCAATCACACTGTCATACTCCAGCCCTGGATATTTCACAAGCTCCCTCCTGATGTCATCATTTTTCAAATCAAAATCACCCAGCCTGATGAAAGGAATATTGGCATTCTTTAAAGAAGCAACAACAAGGGCTAAAATTCTTAAAACCCCTCTTGTCCTTTGAAACTCAGGAAAACTTCCCCATCTTTTGTACAGAACATCAATAACCTCCGGTTGAAAGGGAAAACTTTTTATAAAACTTTCCCTGTATGTTGCCTTATCTACCCCTTCCGGGAGCATTTTTTCTCTTTCCGCATAACTTAAAAACTGGTCAATTATATCTTTTGCTTCTTTTTCGTTAACCTCAGTGAAAAGTCTTCTCCGGATGATATGGGCAACTTCTTCATCCTGGACAGGTGTATAGACTCTTTCAATTCTGCCGACGACTTTTTGTATCTGCTGAAACATCCTTTCCGAAGCTTCATCATAATGCTCTAAGGCACTGGACGGCAGAGTAATTACCATTAAAGATTTTTCCAGGGTTTTTACAGTGGAAGTGAGTTCCTGGATAAAAGCCAGAACCTGAGAAGCAAGGCTGGTATCACCAATCCTGATTCCTGCTGCCTTAGTGGTATATTCCAGGATTTCATCAATCAAAATCAAAAATGGCTGGTTTTCCTCAAGTACCTGCCTTAACTTTTCCCTGCCCGGGGATGTTCTTCCTTTCAGAATTTTACTTTTTTTGGTAAGTTGATTTTCTATTTCTTCCCAGATAGTCGTTTGTTTCGGGTCAAGTGATGTTCCATCAATGACAGCAATTTTTGCCTTCCATTCTTTCGCCTTATGATATAAAGCAATCAGGGCATGGGTTTTACCGCCACCAAAGGGGGTTTGCAGTTGAATAACAGGGTCCCCTCCTTTTCCTTCCAGCCGTTTTTGAGCAATATGCAGAAGATTTTTTAATCCCTGGGTGAGATATGTTTTTTTGAAAAACAAATCAGCATCACAGTAGTCATCTGGTGCCCTTTTCTTAAACACTTCCCATAAATCAGCAGCATAAACATCCATACTGAATCTTCCTTCCAGAATGTCTTTATGTGGTATGGCTACTGTAGAAAACGGCTTCATTTTTCCTCCTCATTAAACAAACCCCTTCCAGTTTCTCTTGTTTCTTTTATGATGCTCTGCTTCCCGGATAAAAACCCATCAAGAAGTTTTTTCTCTTCACTTGCTTGCGGAAGCGTTTCTGATATTGCCTGGGCTACTCTGTAAAAGGAATCCTTAGTCCCAAAACCGGTTTTTGTTAAAAACTGCTTCATCCTTTCCCTTTTTCCTTCTTTCCATAAAATCACAGCATAATGTAGAACATCAATAAGTTCATAAAATCCTTTTTTCTGCCAGTAGTCAAACTTCGTTATCGTGCTTCTGTCCTGGGGTCCTAATACCCTGATGAACTCTTTTTCTTTCAGGATAAAGGATTTTTCTTCCTGGGAAGAAAGGCTCCACTCTCTGGCTAAATCAATTCCAGCGCTTTGAGCCAGTTTCCTGGCATCATCAAAGGCAACTTTTCCTTCTCCATAGGTCCATCGGAAAAGAAGGTAAAATCTTGTTAGAGAAGAAATTTCTCCAGCAATGCCATTATGCAGAATCTGGTGCACAGCATAATCAGTAACAATTTCCCGGACAAACTCCAGCAGTTTATCAGCCCTGATGATGTTACCCTCATAATCCATCACCTTCTCGTATCTGCCGAAAATTTCAATGGAAGAACCAATACCAGCAATGAAAAAGTCCGCACCTGATATTCCTTCCTGCCATAACCTTTCAAGTTTTTGATAAATATGGTCTTTTATCTCCTGTTTTACCTCCTTCAGCCAGCCTGTTTTTTCCCTTGTTAATTTGCGGCAGACAATGTAAATGGAAGAAGCAAGTGCAGCAGATTCTTTAGCTCTTAACCTTGTTTTCATTTCTGTATCAATGGGCCAGGTGGCAGTAACAACAAGACCTGAATCAAGTAAAGAGTTTATTAATGTTTCCCAGCCAGAAGTTGATTTATGGGTGTAAACAATTATTGCTATTCCCCCTGCTTTCAGAACCCGGCAAATTTCCTGAAACGACTTCTTCAGGTTTTCTTCAAAGAATCCCCTTGCCTCTTCCTTATTCTTAAGCCTTACTGGATTTGCGACTATCTCTTTTGATTTGGGAACAAGCGGGGTCGTGAACAGTTCAGGGTATAAATCGCCGATGCTTCTTTTCAGCCAGACATAAAAGAAATCCGAAAACTCGGCATAATTCACATTGTCATAATACGGTGGGTCTGTGAAAACCGCATCAAAGAAGTTATCAGAGCAGGGAAGAGAAGTAGCAGAAGCCTGTGTGATTTGGGGACATCCAATCCCTTCCACTGGAGGAATTAGGGAAAGGTGGGAGATAGAAAGCAAAATTCTCCTTAAAAGCATACTTTCCCAGGAACCGACAGATTTGCTCAGCGGATTCAACTCCGAATAATCCCAAACCATGGGCAAAGCCTGCCTGCTGAAGACGTGTACTGTTGTTTCCTGGGTCACACCGTGAAGAGAAAGTTTGCTGGTATATTCAGTAATACGACTTACTCCCAGGCCCAAATAACTCACTACTGCCTTTGCGTACTCCTTATCGTATCCCTGCTCCATCATCTTTTTATGTGCCTGCCTTACTTTTTCTGTAAACGTAATCAAAGCTAATTTCTGCCGGGAATTAAAAAGGTCGCCCCACTTAAGCATGCCATACCCTTGAACACGGAAACCCAGTCCTTTAGGCGGCAAGGGTTCATCAGGCACCGGGTCAATTCCTGTTTCTTCCATAAGTTTTTTCCTTTTTTCTTCAACGTATTTCTCAGATTCCTGGAAAACTTTCAAATCTTTTTCTGTGGCTAATCTATATTTTTTTTCTGTGCTTGCCGGGTGGTGTAAGACAACAGCCACCATCTTCTGTCCTGATTTTCCTTCCTGAAATAGTTTCCTTACTGTTTTATCATCAATACCTGTCCCGCAAACCAGACATCTGGCAACTGCTCTTGCCACCGTTCCTTTTTCCGGGTCAAAATCTCCGGGAAAATCATTATCCTGACCCACAATTTCAAACTCTACTTTTCCATTTTTTACACAGGGCTTTAAGGCAATTTTTCTGTTTTGTTTTTTTGCCAGCCAGAACTGCCTCAGCAAAGGAATTTCTGCACCGCAGGAGGGATTCTGACAGGGTATTGTCCTTGCCCAGATATAACCAACTGGAATTTTTCCTTCTTCCTCTTCAGGATAAAATTTTCCTATCTCTTTTTCTGCCTCCTGTAAAACCCATTCTCCCCATTTTTTCACATCTTCCAGCAAAACATTTTCCACCTTTACTTTTTCTTTCGTTTTACCCTCTCTCAGAGTCTTCTCAAATTCCTTTTCCACAAACCCTGGTTTTCCATATTTCCGGGGATATTCCAGCGTACACTTCAAAAGCAAAATCGCAACAGGATTGTACTCTGAAGCGTAAACTTCCATTCCTAACCTTAAGCATTCCAGAGGTATAGAACCACCACCAGAAAAAGGGTCTAAAACCCTTGGCGGTCTCTTTCCACTGGCTTGTAAAATGTCCTTTCTTGCTTTATCAATAGTTGACTGGTTTAACGAATTCTCCCATTTTGCCAGGTCAATAATAAACTGCCGTTTTTTGTCCCACTCTGTATTATTTTCCGGAGCAGAAATTAAAGAAGCATAAGATGTTGCCCTGGAAGATGCGAGGGGACGACGAGCCCACCAGATATGAAGGGTGGAAATATGACCGTGCCTGATGTTTTTTTCTTTTGCTGAGATTTCACTGATTTCTTTAACTGGAAAACTTACCTCAATAAAGGATTTTCTCACACTGAACAGGCTTTTGTCTTCCATTGTTCTTCCGGTATAATAAACCTTACAATCTGTGTCTTTACTTCTGGTTTCAGGTTTTCAGCCGGGTTGTTTATTATGTGTAAGACAGGTTTTTTCACTGCATTGCCCACAACATAAAGCCAGTACTGCTGCTGGAATCTTTTTGCCTTGAACATTTCGTTCCGGGTTAAGGCAATGTCACCTTCTTCTTTTCTTGCCTTAACTTCAATGTACCTTATCTCTTTTTCGCCTTTAGACCTGATATCAAATCCGAGGTTTTGTCTGGAAACATCTTCCGGGGTTCTTCCCTGACTTCTTTCATATTCCATTGCCACCTGCATCCCTATTTTTTCTATTTCTTCGTCGCTTACCATTACCTCATCTGGAAAGGACAACGGTTTTACAGCAATCGCCCCGGTAAACTTCGGCATGGAGATTGTTAAGCTTGTTTCCTGCTCTATTTCTTTCTGGAGTATCTCCAGTTCCTTTTCATACTTATTTTTCCTTTCCTCCTTGTTCTTTATGGCAATGTCCACGTTCTCTCCCAGTGCCTGTCTTTCATAAAGGGATATCAAATCAGCATCTATTTTGCCTATCAAATGTTCCAGGGACTTTATCCCGTATTTCCTTTTTACCTCTGCCTGTCTTTTTCTCTCAGTTAATAATTCTTCCCTGTACTTTTCGAGGGAATAAACTGCATATTCTCTAACTTTTTCCTGGCTGAATTTTTTGCCCTCAGGGTGGTATTCAGGATGAGAAGAAGGAATAAGGTCCCATAAAATTGCGGGATTTATTTCCTCCAAGTTTTTTCCATCATCATAAAATGCCAGCAGCCTTTTTCCTGCAGTTTCCCCTTTCCCATCTTTTACTTCCCCTTCCAAAAACCAGATAATGCCATTGTATTTACAACAGGGGTCTTCAAATACTGAACCTTTCTGCAAAAAATATGTGTAGTTTCTGCAGACCCATTCTAACAATGCTTCCAGCAAAGGATGGCCAAAGGAAATAAATTCTGCCTCAGGGTTTTTGAATGATTTCTCTTTATCAAAAGTCACCCGGGAATAGGATTTCAGCATAATCCCATGTTTGCTCTTGAAGTTAATATCCTCAGCAATTGCTCTGACTTCATAAGGGATTTGCTCCACGGCTATAAAACCATCCTTTCCTGTCCTGAACTTCCCTCCTGCAAGCACAAACGCTTTTTTGAAAAACTCTTCCACATATTCCGGGATTAACCTGTATTCCTTTGCCTTTTCTTCCATCTCTTTTATTCTTGTATAGTCAATGTGTCTGGTGGCTAAACTTTCTCCAAGAGCAGCGCTGATATATTTTCTGTACTGCTCGTCAACTTCAATATCAATCTCCTTTACTATTTCCTCCATTGTCTTTGCCTTTGCCACTGCCTCCAGAATTAACTGATAAAGATTTTTCCCGTAGAAGACATCACCGATAATATCAAAAACCTTGTCGCTTCCCACTGCCTTTCTGATTTCTTCCAGTTTATCAAAAATTCTGGATAAAACTTCTCCTTCCCTTGTGTCTTCAGCAATCAGGTTGAAAATGTAAACATCCTTTTGTTGTCCGTACCTGTGAATCCTTCCCATTCTCTGTTCAATTCTATTCGGGTTCCAGGGAATATCGTAGTTTATCATCAGGTGGCAAAACTGCAGATTTATTCCTTCTCCTGCGGCTTCTGTCGCTACCATAACCTGAGTTTCCTGCTGGAATATTTTTTCTGCTTCCACTCTGTCTTCAAGCTTCATCGCCCCATGAATGAAGTTAACAGAATATCCCCAGGACTTTATCCTCTGGACAAGATAATCAAGCGTATCTTTTGATTCTGTAAAAATTAAAATCTTCTCATTCCCACCAATTTCTTTTATTTTTCTAAACCCTTCCTGCAGTGCACTCTTCAGTTCCTTTAACTTTATTTCCTCCTGGCTGGTAAGGATTTCTTTTGCTGCCTCTATCAATTTTTCAATGGTAGAAATCTCTTCCTCCAGCTGGCGTGTATTTTCTGCCACACTTAGTGTTTCCCATTGTTCTTCCTGCTTCCACCTTGATTGTTCGTCCTCATCATCAATTTCAAAAATGTTTATCGCTACTGGTTCTTTTTTTGCTCCTGGTCCCTTAAGCAGTTCTTCCAGTCTTTTCTTCCTTCTTTCGAGGGATTTTAAAACAGCATAGGTGCTGGAAGCCATTCTTCTTTGCAAAATCAGAAGGGCAAAGGCGACATTTCTTCTGTTCTCCTTTTGTATCGCCATGTTATATTGACCAATCACATACCTGGATAGTTCGTTATAAAGTATCTTTTCCTTCTCAGATAACCTGAACTTGATAGTTTGGGGAAATCTCCTGGTAAAAATCAGTCTGCCTTCAAAATCCTTTAATTCCTCTTTCATTCTTCTGATAAACAAGGGATTGTCCTTCCGTTCCAGTGATTCCTGGACCAGATTATCTGTGGCGAAAAATCCTGGTTCCAGAAGATCAAGAAACAGGCGGAAGTTCTCCGGGTCTCCCTTATGCGGTGTGGCAGTAAGGAAAAGTAAGTGATTTGTGGTTCTGGAGAGCACTTCCCCCAGTTTATATCTGTCGGTTCTGGAAGCACTGAAACCATAAACGTAAGCAGCCATTTTGTGGGCTTCATCCACAATTACCATATCCCAGTGCACACTGTGCAGAGAGGGCAGTATATCCTCCCTTTTTGCAAAATCCATGGAGGTAATAATCTGGTTATAAGCAGCCCAGGGGTTTTCACCATAATGGGAATCAAATATGTTTCTGTCAATAATCCGGAACGACTCCTGGAATTTTTCTTTCATTTCTCTTTGCCACTGGTCTTTTAAATGCCCGGGAACAACAATCAAAACACGTTCCACCAGATGCCTCAGTTTTAACTCCTTGACTATCAAACCTGCCATAATGGTTTTACCGGCACCAGGGTCATCCGCGATTAAAAACCGGATAAGTGGAAGCTTTAAAACATAACCATAAACTGCTTCAATCTGAAAGGGTAAAGGGTCTATCTTGGAGACATTCATTGCTAAAAGTGGATCAAAAAGCGATGCATAACGGTAACGAATGGCTTCCAGGCATAAGAAACTTTCTTCTGCTCTGGCGGAAAAATCTAACTCCAATTTCCGGGTTTTGAGTTTTTCCAGCTCTTCTTTCGGCAGTAGCTGGTCAATATGTTTGTGGGAGAAAACTGTTACGCCGATGATATGAATTCTGCTGGCAAATTCTTCTACTTTTTTTACTTCAACCGGTTCATTCCAGAAAGGTCCTTCTATTATCGTTCCTTCCTTAATCATAAAACTTGCTGGTGCAGGTAAACCGTCTTTTTTATAGTCCATCCCTATATTTTTGATTGTAACCTTTTTACCTTTTCCTGGCAATAAGTTGCACTTTGCTTTGCACAGGATTTGCACCTGCTGGCTGCTGATTTTCTTTTGTAACTTTAAAAAGTAGCTTGCAACTTTTGCTACCAAAAAATGCCGGGGAAGGGATTTGTAGAGGATGTCGGCTGAGGAAGAGAAAAAAACAGAAGCACTATCGGTTTAAGCCAGGCCCTTTATTTCTGCAGTAGCCAGCAGGCGCGCATATCAAGATTCGTAAGCCCCAATTCTTTTGCCTTGTCTACCACCTTTTTATATTCTTCCGCAGTTGTCCTTCTGGATATCTCCGGATAATCATATGCCTTATAGGCAGGCGTATACTGCGCCATGATATTGACATAGGTATCTTCAGGTAAATTTTCCGCTATCCATTCCATAACCTTTTCCGAACCAGCGACATTGTTGGGCATAACAAGATGCCTGATTATCAGCCCCCTGTAGATAATGCCATCTCTGGCAGGTTTAGCCACTCCCACCTGCCGATGCATTTCCAGAAGTGCCTGCTTTGTAATTTCCGGATAACTTTTCGCTCCTGCTGAATATTTCGCCGAGATACTACTATCCCAGTATTTGAAATCAGGCAGGTAAATATCAACAATCCCGTCAAGAAACTTGAGTATCTCCAGCCGCTCCCAGCCAGAGGTATTGTAAACAATGGGCAGCCGCAGGTCAATTTTTTCCAGCTTTCTGAAGATGCCCCGCAGGTACGGCGCAAAGAGAACATTCCAGTGTGAGATGCTGTAAAACATCCCCAGCGGCTTGAAGTCATGATTAGTTTTTTCAGTTGCTTCTGCAATGAACTCCTGAAACCAGCCTGCCCAGTGCGGGTGCATTTTATACGCCATATGCCAGGGAATAGTAAGGTTTGCCTCAATTTTCCGCCGGGTCAATCTCTCGGCAAGCAGTGAGTTGTCATGCAGGGCACTTTCTGCTGAATCTGATGCAAGGAAGATGTTTCTTCCGTCGCCGGGAATTACCCGCACATAAGGGAATACCCCTTCAAGCGTATGGAAGATGCACGCGTTAAGATTTCTCAACTCCTGATTCAGGTAAGTGAGAGAACCGGTTAAAGTAATTACCAGGATGCCGGATTCTTTTAGTTTCTCTTTCGCCAGAGAAAAGAATTCCTCTGTAAAGAACCTGTTTGTCTGCAAATCTGACGGTTCTGACAGCCCGACTAAAATTAAATCATATTTACCTCTGCTGCTTCTGAGAAAAATTCTGCCGTCAACATGCCTGGTTTTCACCCGTCTGTCGTTTAATTCAGCCTCTGTCACAGGTGTGGGAAATTTTCTTACAAGGTCCAGCAGAAAAGGGTCAAGTTCCGCATATTCCACCAGTTCCACCGATGGATGTTTTAAAATCTCGTTTATCACCCCGCCTGCTCCGCCGCTCAGGACAAGCAGTTTTTCAGGGTGCGGATGCGAAAGAAGCGGAAGATGGACAAATTCTTCAACAAAGACTATATCAGGAACAGGCATCACAATATAGGGAATGCCGTCGTAGAAAAAAGTGTATTGTCCACTGCTTTCGGTGACGCAGATATTACCGTAGATGGAGTTCTGATAATGGACTACATTCTGGGTTTTCCACTGAGCATTTACTGATAAACGGTGCAGTCTATCCGCGCCTTTCCCAGAAATCAAATATCCGGCTGAGAAAAGCAATACAAATGATAGGACTGTAAGTGCTTTTTGATAAAACCCGCCGGTTTTCCAGTCAGGAAGAAGTAAAGCAGAACAGACGAAAAAATTCAAGGCAGACACACATGCTGCCATGTGAAAAGCATGGAGATAAGGGATTAAAAGATATGTCCAGACGATTCCCCCGATAATTGTACCGACTGTCTCGTAGATATAGACTTTGCCAATAGAGGATACACCTGTGCTGGAGAACATAGAGTATATCCTGCAACTGAAGGTAAAGAGTGCGCCGTGGGTTACACTTACGGGTAAAAGAAGGAGAAAAGAAAAATACAGCATCGGCAGAAATCCTATTCCTTCGCCTATGGAGACACCTAAAATGTTCCTTGCCAGGCGCGTCAAATAGACGGATGCTGGCAGGAATAAAGAAAAGAGAATGGTTATAAGAGCAAATTTTTCAATTTTGTTTGCCGTGTTTTCGGCTTTCTTACCGAGGAAAAAGCTTCCGCACGCCTCAAGAACAAGCCAGTTAGCAAGAATAATACCGATAGAAAGTTCGTTGCCAGAAAAAACAACCAGCATCTCCCTCAGCAAAAGCATCCGGGCAACCACTCCGCTAAACCCCATAGTTAATATAGCTATCCTCAGAGTCTTTCTCATCTAACCGGCTCGCAGGATGTTAATAGCCTCTAAAAAAATTGCCACAGCTATAAACCCAAAACACAATGCCAGCTGGAAAGTAACGAGATAGCTTATGCCGGGCTCATTCCGCATATGCGCCTGAAACCTGCCGGAGAGGAAAACTGCAAAAAGGTTCATACTTTAAATTATATCTTTTCTCAGGCGGACAGGGATACTTCCTGGGACCAGTTGCTGGTGAATCTTCAGCCTTGAAAGGGCAGGAAGATTTGACAACCACTGCTCCGGCTGAATTCGTTCTCACAGCAAAATTTTTATGGCCACTGCTGCATCAAGGTTTCCCTTTTTATGCTTGACAGAGGAAGAAAATTGCCTGATACTATAACGGGCAGATTTAATCAGAACATTCAGCAGATTATGTTTTAGAAACTGGCGGGAAAGAGTGGATAGTCTTGACCAGTCTTGTTTCCCGGAATTGCCAGAAGCTCTGGTTGAGGAAATGCTTTCCAGGAGTGAGGATGCTGGTGCCTTCCTTTATAATTCTTTCAAAGAAGTTGAGAAGCACAAAAATGAAATTCGTAACCTTCTGCAAAAACAGAATATTCTGAAACGAGATTCAGAGGTAACATATAAAGGTATACCAACTATCTGTGGTGTTGACGGCGCTTATGCTGTGGAGAAACTTCTTGCTGTTGATTTTATAGCCTGTGCTGCGGTAGCCATAGAAGGCCTGGACCCCTATCTGGAAAAAAAAGGTCTGGTCCCACCAAAATACGCGGTTTTTGTTGGTCCGGAAAAACATCATGCTGCAACGGAAACACTGGTAAGGGCGCTGATGGTTAAAATGGAAGTTGAACTTGCAGCAAAGTCTCCGCAGGAAATGGTTTTGCTGGATGGTTCATTCGTGACACCATTAATAGCTACTAAACAGGGAATGAACAGGTGGCAGGAGTGTGAAAATACTGCCATCTGTCAGGAGATGAAAAAAAACTTTTGGGAATTTCTCTCCTCCTACACAACAATTCTGGAATCCAGCCGCACAGATAAACTGTGTGTCAGCATACCAAAGTATTCCACCATGGGCGAAATTGCCCGTTTATTTAACTGGCCAACTCAGTATGACGATAAAACAATTCTTACAATGGTGTTATTGCCGGGGGAATTTACAAATCCTGTTCCGGCGGATAACGTTCTGCAAAATGTTGACTTTGAGAGTATGCAGGTTGGTAGCGATTCCCAGAAGATGTTAGAAAGAATCTGGGCTGCACTTGGAGAGATACATGTTGTTTACTACAAACCTTTCAGCTGGACCCCCGCTTTAAGGGTGGAAGTAGCTGCATCAATTGCAAAAAATTCTGCCAGGCTCTCCCTTATGCTCCAGGGTATTAAATATCAGTGTGGGACACCCGGTATTATTGAACCATACCCTTTGTATATTGCTGATAGAATGGTCAGAAGTATCGGGCATGCCCTTCCTGCATTCAGACAAATAGCAACACGGAAAATGGTTGAATTGCACAAAGATGACATAGCACATATTCTTTTCAATATGCATGGTTATAAGACCGAGACTGGAGGGTAACTCCATGAACAAAAAATGTCCTAAATGCGGTAAGGAAATTCCTCAGTACTGGTACTTTCATAAGGAATGTGGCTGGGATGCGGAAAAGGAACTACCGGCGAAAAAGGTAACAACTGAAGACAAAATTACCGAGAAAAAGGAAGACTTTAATCTGGTAATAGAATCGTCAGAAAAAATTGCAACAATCGGTTCTCCTTCTTCAACCAATAAGCTATTTCTTAATATTCTTGGTACAGCTGCTGGAAAAAGGCTTGTGGGCGAGCTTACTTTTTTTAAATTTATGCAGGACGGTAAACCACATTATGCAATCGGTCAAATTGCTGAAATTAAGCTTAGAAATATCTGGCTGGAAGATGCCACTATTAAGTCCGTTATAAGACAGAAAGGATATGTAAGTCCTCTAAGTGACCTTCAGGATACTCATCTTGGTGATATGAGTGTAAGCGCAATTTTCAAGCATGAGAACGACAAATTTGATGCAGGAATTCTTGGAACAGTACCTTCCACAGGAACACCAATCTACTTGATGACTGACAAAGTTCTGGACATGCTGCTGGCGAAACACAGAAGTGAAATCTTCTATCTCGGGAGTGTTTATGGGTCCAGGGTGAAACTTCCTTTTTGGTTTAAACATTTTGAGCCAGCCCCAGGGCGGTGCCGGTGAAGCCTACCACATCGGAATTTTCGGTAAAACAGGATCCGGAAAATCAGTGCTGGCTAAAATGGCTCTCACTGGATACGCAAAACATCCCCGGATGGCGATATTTGTTATCGACCCGCAAGGAGAATTTTCAAAGAATGTATCAGGAGATTTAACCGCAGAGGGTTTTCCCTTGAATTTTTCAAAAATTTTCCCCTTGATGAAAAGGGAAGTCATAGTTAAAAGCATAAGAAACCTGGTAGTTGATAAGTGGGACCTCTTTCCCGAAATTCTGTATGAGTCTCCTTTCTTTGAAAGGCTCTCTATTCCCAAAGGTGATAACAGAAGGATCGCCTGTGAAATACTGGCTGAAGAACTAAAAAAATCCGGCATTTTACTGGAAAATCTGTATCAAAAAGAATCCTTCAAAAAAGCCTGGCAGATACTTGATTCTCAAGATATTCAGGTACAGTTCTACAGAACGTATGCTTCACGAGAAAGATTCAAGACGGTTCTTAGAAAATCTAACCAGGAAGAATTTTTTAATAACTTCTGGTCACCTGTGGCAGAACTTTTTAAGATTAAAAGAAGGGGTGCAATAACAATTGAGGAACTGGTCAGACAGACATTTAACTTCTGGGGAGAAAGCAGACCAATCGTAATAATTGACTTATCCAGGGAAATGGCAACAGGGCTTTTCTGGAATGATACCGTTCAGGCAATTGTGATAAAGAGATTGCTGGATGCACTCCGGGATTCCGCAGAAAGTTTATATCGGGAAAGTAAATCTTTAAACACCCTTGTCATAATAGATGAAGCACATCGTCTTGCCCCCAAGGATAGAATTGAAAACGAAAAACAGGAGCATCTGAGAAATACTCTGCTTGATGCAGTGAGAACCACAAGAAAGTATGGCCTGGGATGGATGTTTATAAGTCAAACACTCTCCAGTCTGCATAGAGAAATTATCGCCCAACTTAGAATTTTCTTCTTTGGTTTTGGTCTTGCGTTTGGCACAGAATTTTTAAGTCTGATGGATCTTGCTGGCCATGATGAAGGAACACTTCAACTTTATCAATCCTTTTCTGACCCCCATAGTGCCCTGGATAGTACTTCCCGACAATACTCATTTATGACAATAGGGCCGGTTTCCCCTTTATCTTTTTCCGGAACGCCGCTTTTTTTTACTGCCTTCAATAATCCTGATACTTTTCTTGAAGTTAATGGACTGCTGGCGCCACCACGAAAGTATTAATGGAGGACTCAGCAGGGTATCCTAAAAAATTTATCTCCTGCCGATTAAGTGTGCAGTAAAAATAAGCAGGAAGGAAAAGGCAGAAAGAGGGCAAAAGGCAGCCAAGGGAATGGAAGAGAAGGAAAACTTGAACGATTGATAAGAAAACAGAATTTTAATATACAACGGGCTTTTTACCAGTGTCAGGTAGGGTGAACTGAAGATAACCACTACTTTTTCCTGCTTTCAGATGGAGAGAAGAATTTCTTTTTGACAGGGGGGAGGAAAAAGGATAAATTCAGGTAGAAAAAGTACCAGGGGGAAAGATGTGTCTGGCTGTACCTATGAAGGTTATCCAGAAAAAGGGATTGACAGCTACTGTGGAGTTAGACGGTGTCAGAAGGAAAATCAGGCTGGACCTGGTGGAAAAAGTCCAGTTAGGGGATTATGTCATTGTCCACGCTGGTTTTGCTATAGAGAAACTGGACCGGAAAGAAGCTAAAAAGACCTTAAATTTGGTTCAGCAACTGGTTCAGGAGATGAAGAAATAGTCCGGGCAAAAAATTGTTAATCAGATTCCCAGTCCACCCGGAGTATCTGCCAGACACCTTTCACCACCAGAGAAAAACAGACATAACCATCAGTGAAAGTAAAGGGTAGCTTCTTTTTCCCGGAACTTATCTGCAGTGCTTTCTTTCTGTTCCGGTGAAGTTTCAGGAAAACTTTTTGTGGCCAGGAAGTGACAGTTCTACCCCAGACTGGACCTCCTGTCCCAAAAATTTCTTCGCCGCTGTGATTGATAAGGAAAATCCACCAGCTTTTTTCTTTCTCCCGGAGGATTGCCTGGATTTTTCCTGAAGGAGAATCAACCTGCACCCTGAAATTTACCGGTAACTGCCGCAAAAATTCCTTCCACCAGAGAACCTGCTGCCAGTTACCGTGCCTGTAGTAATCGCTGAAGAAGGCTGCATTCAGATACCAGACCTGCCCCTGCTTCACATGGTAACAGGTAACACCAGCCTGGTCTGACACCTGGCAACTGGCTGGACCAATTCCCCAGCCATAAGGTTTTCCTGGCATGGCATGGTAAGGGAAAATCGCGGGTAAAATTTTTTCTGCTCCGTCCAGTTCTAACCGGTAAAAAGGACCCCTTACCAGAACAGGTAAACTCTCTTGCTCTTGCCAGCGCGGAAGGTAAACATGGTCGTGCAAGATTTCTTTTGACACTTTGACACCAGCCCAGTCCAGTGGCTGAGCACCAACTGCAGGCACAGAACCAACCATTACCAGACACCCCCCTTTCTCCACATAGTCCCGAAGAATACTGGCTGTCTCTGGTTTTAGACTGGTCAGTTCCGGTAAGACTACCAGCCTTACTCCTGACAAAGATTTTTTTAGAAAACATTCCGCACTGATAGCCACATTGGCGCCTGCTTCCAGTAAAAGACGATGGCTACCACCGATTAACTGCCAGGTTCTTTCCCGGCTTTTTCCTGTGGCAAACCATCTTTCATCGTCTCCATAGGCAACTTCTGGTGTGTGTAAGATGAGGATATCAGATCTTATCTGGCTACCTGTTTCCGGAGCCTGCTTTAAGACACGGTCTTTAACTTTCTTGATGAATTTTAAGGCAACCAGAGTCTGCTGGTCCAGAAAACCTTCTGGTCGGAGACGGTCACCAAGATAAAGTCTGGCTCCATGGCTCCAGATAGTTGCTGCCGCCTGTTCCATCCTGGCCGCAGGAGCCAGAGACCAGTCCCCCCAGCCCTGGTTGAAAATGGTAGGCATAATATCAGAGGAACGGTCAACAGTAACAGAATAGGCAGCATTGGTTGCCAGCTGAAGAGACTGTGGCCCAGGGGTTGGCGGGTCCAGGGTCAAAACTGTCACTTCCTCTGGCATACGTTCTGGATAAGGGAGGCTACCAATCTGATTGAAACCAACTTTCGCCTGAGGCAACCGCTGTTGAATAAAACCCGCTATCTTTTGTAGAAGCTTCCTTCCTCTTTCTCGGCGCCAGGAGCCAAAAAAAGGAAAGTCAGCAGAAGTTTCATCTTCTGGTATTTTTCTGCCTGTTTCTTCCTGGAAAGCTTTCCCGCACCACATACACCGGCAGGGTGCCAGAGCACTCATGGTATCAAAAAAGAAACCATCTGGCTGGTAAAGGCTTATAATCTCTTCAATCTGGGGTAACATCAACTCTTCTGTGTAAGGTGTGAAGGGACATACCTGCAGAAAAATATCTGGCTGGTCAGAAATTACAGTTTCTGTCTCCCATATTCTCTGCCACTGTGGATGTTTCCTGCCTGCCTGGCCATCCAGACCAAAACTGACATAAGCCAGCACCTTAAGATTAACTCTCCTGCAGGCAGCCCTGACTTCTCCAAACAAATCTCCGTTCATCCCGGGATGAACGGTGCCCACTTTAGTAGGGTAGTAGCTGTAACCAAAATGGCATTTGGCAAAACAGATTATTTCTTCCACTCCAGCCGTTTTCAACGCTTTTGCCATAGCCCTGTAATCAGGACTGATGTTCACCGGAACATAACCTGGTGTGTGGAAATCAAAATGCCATGCCAGTCTAAACATGATTTTCCCCTTTCGCTATTCAGAGCAACCAACATTTAGCGGTTTTTCAGTCAACATTATCAAGTTGAACAGTTCTTACCTGTATTTGCTTAAAAACAGCCTTCCCTTCCTGAACGAAAAGACCAAAACCATTATCTGTATGCTCATATGCTCTCACCACCAGAGAAAATTCATCGTTAACAAATATATCCAGCAAAGAACCACAGAAGAAGACAGACACGGAAAAACTTTTCTCCCCGGAAAGAACACCCGGTAGATACTTGCTGGTTATTGGCTCTCCCACTAATCCTTTTCTACCTGGCCTTACTATAATCTGGTCCATTACTAAATCCAGGCTGATAGCATAGCCGGTACACAGATGAGAACTGGTGCGTAAAAACAGGCCCACGGTTCTGGTACCTGGTTCGGGAAAGGCTTTAAAACTGAAGTAAATATTACGCGGTCCTTTTTCCGACAAGACTACAGCTAGCCCGCTGTTTTTGGAACTGACAGATTCCTTAGCTATTTTCCAGTCTCCGGATATGGAAATCCATTCCGGGATGAATTCTTTTCCTGCCAGGTTTAAAAATTCAGCAGGAAGCTTTGTCTTTAGATAGCCCTGCGCATCCTGTACAAGTTCCCTTATTACCATATGGCCTGCCCATTGTCGCCGGGAAAAGTCCTGTTCCCCTTCCAGCGTGGATACCCAGCCAAAAAGGAATCTTCTTTTTCCATCAAAATCAGTTTTCCCCGCGTAAAAAAAGTCAGAATCAAGCATCTCCACAGGCGGGGAAAACCAGTCTCCAGAAAGCTTTCTACTCCGGCGATAGAAAGTCCCACCTGAAGTGGAATAGATTAAGTACCACCAGCCATTCCAGAAGAAAAGGTCCGGACATTCATGATTTATGGAAATCCCTGGAGCCCAGAAAGGTGGAAAAAGTCTCCATTTTTTTAAGTCTTTTGATTTCAGTAAAGCAATACATCCTGATAATGGCAGTGGTTTATGCTTGAGCCTTGCTGTTATCAGCATCCAGTATTCTTTTTCCTTCTCATTCCACAGTATAAACGGGTCTCTCCAGGAATCAGGGGTATAGAGACGGCAGTCAGGAACAGATACGGGATTTTTCGTGTTCTTTTCCCAGGTGATGAGGTCTTTACTGAAAGCGTGGCAGATAGTTTCTCTTTGCTCGCCCCGGGTGTTGATGTATCTACCGAGATAAAAGAGGTGAAATAAATCATTCAGGTGAAAAACTGAGCCTGTACCACAGGAGGCAGAATCAATTTCTCCTTCTTTGCCCGGGCTAATGGCTATCTTATGTTTTCTCCAGTGGATTAAGTCCCTGGAGGAGATGTGCGCCCAGCTATGCCGTCCCCCAGGCTGGCTGTGGTGTCCAGCATCATAAAGGTAGAAGACATGGTGTTTGCCTTTCCAGAAAAAAGGAATGGGGTCACCAAACCAGGCATTTTTCGGACGGTAATGAAAAGTCTTCATGTAGTTTTCTGGTCAGGGCAAATGGCAAAACTGCGGTGCTACCTTAAAGTTTCAGGTTTAGTCGTAAGTATTACCTGCTTCAGTCTTTCCATGAAATAAAGGTAATTTTCCAGACTGACATTAGAAAGCGGAAAATGGTCTGGTCCGGGAATGTAACGACCCTTTTGAATATGTCGGGCTGCTTTCTCCATTTCTTTTTCCACTGCCTCTTTACCCAGAGCCATAGAGTTTTTCTCCAGACCACCTATAATGCCCACTTCCGGGTATTTCTCTCTCACCCTGTCCAGGTCATTACCAGCACCTACTTCATAAGGATAAAGTGCGGTCACCCCGCTTTCCAGCATCAGCCCGGTTAATTCTTCTATGTATCCGTCAGAATCTACCAGAACTATTTTTATACCCTGCTGCCTGGCAAAAGCAGCTATTTTTTCATACTGCGGTTTCAGAAACTCCCGGAACATCTTAGGGGAAATGAGACTGCCGTTTTTAGAAGCCATATCCTCCCAGCATTCAATCAAATCAAACTGCACCTGCTTTACCATTAAACCCCAGACAGAAATTGCCATCTCTGTGTAAGTTTCCATAATATCCCGGACTAAAGAGCCATCGTCATAAAAAGCATAGGCTAAAGCTTCATCTCCCAGAAGGTTGCGCGCAAAACCATAGACTCCGCCATGGGTCAACTGCAACGGATAATCCCTTCTTCTATACTCAGAAACAAGTTCCTGCCAGTTAGCAGGAAACCTTTCCGGGTCATCTGGAGAAAGATACTTTTTTTTAATCCTCTCCCAGTCTTTCCTCTCACGCACCGGATATTGAAGGACTTGCTTGTGATAATCACCAGTTTTTTCCTGCCGGACTATCGTTCCATCTGCCTGCTTGAGGATAACAAAAGTCTCTGTCTCCTTTAAGGTTACCGGCTTACCCAGTCCAGAAAGCCCCATGTTCACCGGGGTCGTCTGCCAGCCCCGGTAAGCTCCTTCAAAACCAATCAGCTGGTCTATAGAAGAAGAAATGCCGGGATGCTTTTCTTCCCAGAGAGGTAAAACGGCATTGCTGCCACCGAAAACCTTGAGGAAAGGCACACGATCAACTTCTTCTCCTGTCAGTACCCGGACAAACCGCTGGCGGGTAGTCATGGAAAAATAAATCAGGGTAGTTGTTTCTTTTTTTCTTCTTTCTCCCAGATACCACGGCCTAACTTCCGGGCTTCTTCATAGGCTTCTGTCAATTGTTTTTCATACTTCAGATTGGGTGGCCGCAGTAAGAGCCTCCCGTATCCTTCCCGCAGAAGGATTTCATTAAACATTTCTTTACCTTCTCTGTCCAGCCACAGATACACCAGAAGGTAACCTTCCCTGTCCCTTTCCATCCGGTCAAACTCCAGATAGACCTTCTGTCCTGGTGTTAATCTCTGGGTGGCAAAAATCCTGGCTTGCTGTGCCTGCTGCGGGTTATAGTAGTATTCCTGGCTGGCTGTTTTTATTTTTTGCTCCCGGGGAAGATTGACCCCGATTAACCTTGTCTGAACAATAGCACCTTTATACTCCAGCTTGTAAATATCTCCAGCCAGTACTCGTTTTATCTTTCCTTCCACCAGCTGCCCGGGTTGAGAAAATCCTTTCCCGAGAAAGAAAAGGGAGAGAAAAATAACCGATGTAGTTTTTCTTTTCATGACTACAGTTTAGCGTGCAAAAGGCAACCGGTCAAATTTTTCCCGGTTTTTGCCTTTTTCTCTGAGTTCGTTTATTATTTAACACTCACAGGGAGAAAAAATGAAGGGGAAACATTCTTTTGGTGGTGTGTATTCTGGTGAATATTTGAACCGTATTGCTTTTCCACTTGGCGGTATTGGCGCTGGCATGGTCTGTCTGGAAGGGACAGGTGCTATCTCGCATGTTTCCCTGAGACATCAGCCTGATTTGAACAACGAACCATGCCTTTTCTCTGCTGTCTGCATCAAAGGGAAAAAAAATAAAGCAAAAGTTCTGGAAGGACCAGTGCCTGCCTGGAAGATTATGGGAAAATCCGGGGCTGGAAATGGTCTTAGTTTTACAACCTATGGCCTTCCCCGCTTCAGACAGGCATCCTTTTTAGCCCGGTTCCCTTTCGCTACAGTTTTTCTGGAAGAACCAGATTTACCCATAAGCGTTTCTCTCACTGGCTGGAGTCCTTTCACTCCCCTGGAGGCTGATACCAGCAGTTTGCCGGTAGCAGCGTTAGAGTTTACTTTTCGCAACAGAGGCAGAGAAAAACTGGAAATCGTCTATTCTTTCCACAGTAAAAACTTTATGGCTCAGGGTAAGAATGGTTCTGCGGTGACACCCTGGACTAACGGTTTCATTTTCCGACAGAATCCTTCACCGGAAAACCCCTGGCAGGAAGGTCATTTCTGCGCTTTTGTGAAAGAAAAACCAGCAACTGTTAACCATGCCTGGTTTCGGGGAGGCTGGTTTGATGCTTTAACTTTAGTCTGGCAGGAGGTGGAAAAGGGAGAACCGGTCTTCAGACCGCCTTTTTCCGAAGGAAATCCCGGTCCTGGTGCCAGTATTTTTGTACCTCTCAGTCTTCCGGCTGATTCTGAAGAAAAAATTAGTTTGCTTTTCTGCTGGTATGTGCCAAAAACCAATTTAAGGGCAGGACCTGATTCTCCTGATGAAAAGGAGAAAAATACCTACCAGCCATGGTATACCAGCAGATTCAGCCGGATAGAAGAAGTGGCTGATTACTGGGAGAAAAATTATTCTGCCCTGCGGGAAAAAAGTGAAAATTTCAGCCAGTGTTTCTACGATACAAACCTGCCAGCAGAGGTGGTGGAAGCTGTCTCCGCCAACCTTTGTATCCTGAAATCACCTACAATGTTGCGACAGACAGATGGCCGGTTATGGTGCTGGGAAGGATGCAGGGAAAACCAGGGTTGTTGCCATGGCTCCTGCACGCATGTCTGGAACTATGCCCAGGCAATAGCACATCTTTTCCCGGAACTGGAAAGATCTTTAAGACAGACAGAATTTTTTGAAAACCAGGCAGAAAATGGACACCAGACATTCCGGGCTAATCTACCCATTCGTCCCACCAATCACGATTTCCACGCCGCAGCAGATGGTCAGCTGGGTGGAATTATGAAGGTCTACCGGGACTGGAGAATCTCCGGTGATACCCGATGGCTGCGAAATCTCTGGCGCAAGGTGAAAGCCAGTCTGGACTACTGTATTTCCACCTGGGACCATGATTACGAAGGGATTTTGAAAGAACCACAGCATAACACCTATGATATTGAATTCTGGGGACCTAATGGTATGACTGGAAGTTTCTACCTGGGAGCTTTGAAAGCAGCCATGGAAATGGGAAAAGCATTAAACGAACCTGTCAGTGTCTATGCTGAACTTTACCAGAAAGGACGGGCTTACCTGGAAGAGAAACTTTTCAACGGCGAGTACTTCTTCCAGGAAATTCGCTGGCAGGACTTAAAGGCTGCTTTCCCGGACAGCTGTGCCTCCCATTCTCCAGAAGACCTGGAGTTAATAAAAAAAGAAGGACCAAAGTATCAGTATGGTAATGGCTGTCTGGCTGATGGTATCTTAGGAGTCTGGCTGGCAGCTATGTGTGGTCTGGATGATATCCTGGACAGAAAAAAGGTAAGAAAACATCTTTCTTCTGTCTTCCGTTACAACTTTAAGCCTGATTTATCAGAACATGCTAATCCTCAAAGGCCTGGTTATGCTCTGGGCAAAGAACCAGGACTTCTCCTTTGCACCTGGCCCAGAGGAGGAAAACTAACTATACCTTTCCCTTATTCCCATGAAGTCTGGACCGGCATTGAATACCAGGTTGCCTCCCATCTAATTTTAGAGGGCAGAATCAAGGAGGGGCTGGCAATAGTACAGGCAGCAAGAAGCCGTTATGATGGCCGTGTCAGAAATCCCTTTGATGAGTATGAATGCGGCCACTGGTATGGCCGGGCTCTTTCCTCTTATGGTTTGCTTCAGGCTTTAAGTGGAGCAAGGTATGACGCGGTAGAAAAGGTGCTTTACCTTCACCCTAAAATATCCGGAGATTTCCGCTGCTTTCTGTCCACAGCAAAAGGCTATGCCACCGTTGGGGTGAAAAACGGTCGTCCCTTCCTGCTGGTAAGGCAGGGAACTATTGATATTGTCAGGATTGATTATAAAAAACACAAAGGTAAAAAGAAATAAGGAAGAAGTCCTTATACCAGCTGACCACCCGAACATTCCTGGTTTACTGCTTTCAATGCTTCCTCCAGATTTCTGTCCGGGGTATCCCTGCCAGGATATAACTGGACAACCATGGCACCAGAGTGAGCTAAGACCTTTATCCGCTGTCTAATCTGCCGTGGCGTAAGATAAAGTAACTCCGTAGGTGTCAGCTGCACCCAGAAATTTTCTCCCATAACCTTTCTCATCTCTTCAAAGGTAATTTTCTCACAGCCAGCGCCATGAAATTCGTTGATGTCAAGGTAATCCTTAGCCAGACGCAGATGCTGGTAAGTCAGCAGTTCACTGTGAAGAAATCTCCAGGTTTTTCCCTGATAAATTTTTTCATAACAGGGAATCAGGAATCTCTGGAACATCTCCGGGCAGACCAGCCCGGCAAAGTCATCCCCGATATAGCCATAAGATTGCTTCTGCTGGCCACAAATTTGATTGTCAAAGTCTTCCAATTTTTGATTCACTTCTGTCAGCAGTTTCATTAGAGAAAAAGCAGTTTCCGGTTCCTCCAGCAACCAGAGAAGAATTTGCGAGCCAGTTAGCTGACAGGCTGTGGTCATCACGGAACCATCGTACCCACCCAGCCGGCAATCGTAGCCACACCCGAGTAGATACTGCCTCACCTTTAATCTCCAGGAGAGGTTGAAATCAGTAAAGAAATTCTTCGGTTTCAGATTTTTGATATCTTCGGGTTTTTTCACCACAGGTGAGGAAAGGTCCAGAGCGGGTAGTTCATCCTCCCCGGAGAAAACTGTTCTCATTCCCAGGACTGAAGCAAGGCACCCCCCGGGAGCATCAACAAATGGTGGCAAACAATTTTTCAACCCAAATTTTTTCTCCAGTTCGTCCGCAGCTTTTAACTGGGCAGCCAGCATCTCTTCCGGAGAAGAGTAATACTGACGGAAAGAAATTCCCGCATAACGACAGATACTGATGTTCGCCACAGCAACATGCCACTTCGGATTCAAGATAAGCCCCTTTTTTACATTATAATACATTCATTCTTTCAGCCCACCAAAAAGTCGCCGGTACGGAATTAGATACCCTGCTTTTTCAGAATCATTGTGCCAGGGAAAAGAAAAACTGGAAGAGGAGATTTTAACCTTCCAGCTACCTTAAAATTGACAATGGGAAATATTAACCTATAACCAGGCAAAAGAAGTGAAGTTAAAAATACAGAATGTATGTTCTTCCTGTATGAATTGCTTATAGAAATGCCAGACGATATTTTATCTGTCTTCCTTTCTCAGGTAAAATACAGGATACGCTATTGCCTTTGTTTTGACCAGATTATTTTTGAGGAATGTCAGGGACTTGACAATGCTGTAACGATATAGTAAAATGCTACCATGCGCCAGAGATCTACTCTTAAGGACCTGGCCAGAGAAACAGGACTGGCAGTTTCCACAGTCTCGGCAATCTGCCGGGGAAAGGGATCTTCTTTCCGCATTGCCAGAACAACTCAGAAAAGGGTTTTAGAAACTGCGGAGAAAATTGGTTATCGCCGCAACAGTCTGGCTTTTTTTCTAAGAACAGGTAAAAGTACTTTTGTCCCTGTTTTAGGCCGAACCTTTCGGGTACCCATCACCCAGGAAAGGCAGAACCATATAGCCCAGTTGTTACTGCTGTCTGGATTCCAACCCATCCTTTATGACTTTCACTGGTTTGATGGCAGTGAAGAAAAGCTTCTGGAAGCGGTGGAAGAAATTCCTGTTGCCGGTTTGATTGTCTCCGATGTGCATATTCCTTCCCTCCACAAGCATTTGTTGTCAGTTTGCGGAAGGACACCCTGCATTCTGATTGACTCTGAGCAGCACCAGGGTTTTGATCATGTCTACCTTGATAGAAGTATGGTCTCCTATCTGGCAGCCTGGCATCTGTTAGAAAAGGGATACAAAAAAATTGTCTACACCATACCTGAAAGAAGCAGTTTCTGTCACCTGACTGAACGAACCCGAGGATTCATCCGGGCATTCAGGGAATTTGGCAGAGAGGTTAACCAGGAAAATTTCCTCTGGCTGACACAGAAAGAATCTTCCTACCAGATGGGCTGGAAAATTGGCCAGAAGATAACAGAAAATGGTTCCAAACCAGAAGCGGTGATGGCTTTAAATGACCAGGTGGCTCTTGGCCTTATCAGTTACCTGGAGAAAAAAGGAATACGGGTGCCAGAAGATATCGCTGTTGTCGGCTCGGAAAATCTCCCGGAAGGTGAATATCGGCAGCTACCGTTAACCACAGTCGACTTTAAGGTAACTGAGATATCCCGGCAGGCTGTGGATTTGTTACAGAGAAGGATTTCCGGAGACTGGTCAGATTTTCCAAAAGAAATAGTCATCTGGCCAGAACTGATTGTCCGGGCATCCTGCGGGTGTCACAAAGAAAAACAATAAAATGGAGGTGAAGGATGAAAAGAGGAAGAGGGAAGTGCCGGGGATTCACTTTGATTGAGCTGCTGGTGGTGATTGCTATCATTGCCATTCTGGCGGCTCTTCTTTTACCTGTCCTGTCCAGAGCCAGAGAAAATGCCAGACGGGCAGTCTGTCTTAACAATCTGAAACAGATTGGTCTGGCTCTGGCTATGTATGTTCAGGATTATGACGACAATCTACCACCGAGAACATCAGCCTATTCGGGGTACAATGGTAACTGGCTGTGGAGTCCGGCTTATGGTTATCATCCTCTCGGCTACCTGATTCAGGGCTGGAGAGCCACCGGCAGCGGTAAGTATTTAACCAAACCGCAGAATTTCTTCTGTCCCAGTGGCCGCTGGGGTGGAGGAACCAGGGCTGTCCCGGGAAACTTTTACGGGTGGTTTGAACTTACCTCAGGGGGCTCTCCTGCTGGCTTGGATGGAAGTGCTTCTACCTATGCCTATAATTTACGTGGTGGGCAGTACTGGTATGGCCCTTACTATGCCACCATTGCCGGAAAATTAAGCCGCTGCATCAAAGCCGGATTTATTGCGGTAGTGGATGCCTACAGACTATATTCTACCTATGGAAACAATTACATGGGCAAAAACCATGCTGGACGTGATGGAATCCCTGATGGTTTTAATGTTCTCTTCTTTGATGGTTCTGTTATCTGGTTGAGTAATGCTGACCGGAGAATCTGTAATACTTCAGCCGAGTCCTATTATGACAACTGTTACAATGTTTTAAGCTCAGCCATTTTTCTTTTAACCCAGAAAGATGTTTACAAGTGAGGAAACTACCTGAGCTGTTTGTATTTGCTCTGCTGCTGGCAACAGCCAGAGTTTCAGCTGCTGCCGGAATAGTTTTCCCAGGACAGTTTGTCTTTGATTTACAAGAAGCAACTGTGGAAGCCTGGGTACTTTTTGATTTTGACCCGGCAGAAGTAGAAACAGGCATCTGGCAAGCAAAAGGAGCCTGGTTTGAATTCAGCATTCCAAAGAAGGAAAACGATTTAGGTTCTTCCTTCAGTATTATCTACGGGTTAAAAGGCACTGGTCGCCGGACCCCTTCCGGAAGCGCCTGCTACATGCGGGTAGGCTTTGCCATTGACGGTAAGGAAGTACCTCATCCCTCTCTCATTGATTGCACCAGCTGGGGAAAAAACAACTGGCACCACGTGGCAGTAACCTGGAAAGAGGGCCGGCACTTAAGGGTTTATGTGGATGGCAAACAACTTGTTCAGCAGGAGTATCCCTGGTCTATTGTCCGGGATATTCCTTCACTGGCTCAGGTCGTTATTGGTTTCACAGGTTATCTTCCGGTAAATGCTGTAGCGGTAGATGAAGTTCGTATTTCTTCCATTGCCAGAGATGTGGAAGATTTAGGTTTTTTTCAGACTCCTCTCAGAGCAGACCCGGCAACACTTTTATTAGAAAACTTTGAATCTGTTTACGAGAAAGAAGGGAAACTCTGGACAAAACCTGCAGTTGTGGTAGTCACTTCTGATAAAGCAGAGTATCCTGTCATCGGAGGAAGAATAGTGCCAGGTAAGGCAGGAAAAGGTCTTTTGCTACGGTAGTTACTCCTTACAGCAAGGGGGGAAAATGAAGTTCACAACAGCCGTTTGTTTATGTTTCCTTCCTGTTTTCTCTCTTTCCGCGGCTATTATCAAACCAAAAAATCCTTCTGAGGCGAAAGCTGTTACCTACCGCTGGCCGGTAGTGGTCATTCCGTTGATGAAAAAAGAACCGGTAGCGGACGGCATAGTGGAAAGGAAGGAATGGTTATCTGCTGCTCAACTGGCACCACTGGTAACACTGGAGAAAGGTTTAGCCAGCAGAGAAAATAACATCATTCTTATAGGTTACACCAGGCAGGCGCTTTACATTGCCTTTCAGTTTTACCGACCGCTGTATGCTCTCCTTCCGACCAGCGGCAGTGAACCTCTGGCTGTATGGAAAGATGATTGTCTGGAACTATTTCTCCGGCCAGAGTTTGGGAGTAGGTGGGAATACAGCTTTGTTGGTAATGCCGCCGGGGTTTTTGAAGAAGGCAGACGGCAGGGAGTAACTGACAAATCCTGGAAATGTGACTGGCAATATAAAGCCAGGAAAACTTCTTTCGGGTGGGAAGGAGAACTCTGCATACCTTTTGCTTCCCTCGGTTTAACCTGCCCGGAACCAGGCACTATCTGGGAAATGGCTCCGGTAAACAATCAGAAGACACCCTGGCAAGACTTAACCTGCTGGAGTTACCTCAAAAACTGGAATGCCTGTGAGGATTTCGGATATCTTGTCTTTGGCGGAGATGTCCCTGCAGTCAGAATTCTTCAGGCAGGAGAACTCTCCCGGGACGAGGTGGGAATTTGTATGGAACTGGCTAACTTCACTGACAAGGAGATGGAAACTTCAGTCCAGCTAACCCTCTATGAACCAAAAAGTAGCCAGCAGGAGTATTTTAAGGAAATAGAATCAGCTGCCAATCCCCTGGGACCGCAGGCTGAAGTTAAAGAATGGTTGTCTGCAGATAAGGTGGCAGAAGAAACGCTGAAAAACTATAAGCTTCTGAAGAAGGTTGACCAGCAGGTTTCAGTACCGGCTTCCCAGAGTCGCCGCATCAGTCTTGTTTACCCTTCCACCAGAGGACTTTATCTTTTGCATTACCAGGTAATAAAAGTCAAAGATAATTCCCTTCTGGCTGGTGGAGTTATTCCCTTTTTTCGCACTGCTTCCCTGGAAATCAGCATTGTTCCTTACCTTCTTTCCACTGGTAGTATTGAAGTAACCGCTGAGTACAGGAAAATTCCCCAGATAAGCCAGGATAACCAGGTTCAGGTGAAAATATTAGACAGGGAAGGGAAAAAAGTCCTCCGGGAAAAAACCGAAAAGGCTAACATCAGGGATTTAAGGACTGTTGTTGACCTGCCAGTAGAAGGGTTTACTGCCGGCCAGTATCAGGTAAATTGCCAGATAAAAAAAGCAACCGGTGAACTTCTCGCGGAAAGGACTGAACCGTTTACTTTGTCTGCTTTACCTTCCTGGTGGAAAAACTCTTACGGGAAACCAGAAGTGACGGATACGGTTCCGGAACCCTGGATTCCTGTACGGAAAACAACCAGCGGCTTTTCTGTCTGGAACCGCCAGGTCACTCTTTCCTCTTGTCTGCTGCCAGTAACTATTACCAATGGCTCTACCTCCATGCTGGCTGGTCCGGTTACTTTACAGGCAAAAGAATTAAGTTTTGGCCAGATAAGATTGAAGGAGGAGAAAAAGACCGGGCTTTTCTACCAGGTGCCGGTAAAGGGAGCTAATATCTCTGGTCAACTAACTCTCCAGGTAGAATTTGACGGCTTTATGCATTACCGGTTGAATCTTGTACCACAAAGGAGAGCATCTCTGGAAAGATTGGTGTTAGAAATACCCCTGAAAACACAACTGGCTACTTATTACCACCACGGAGGTTTAGGGACACCACCCAGCTATGCAGAACTAAAAGTGCAGAAAGGATACGGAAAACTCCCCGGGGAAGGGCTAAACCTTCCTTTCACGGAAACTCTCTGGGTGGGTAATGATACTCTGGGAATAGCCTGGTATGCAGAAACTGACCAGCACTGGTCAGTTGCTAATACCAAAGAGGCAGTCCAGGTAAAAAGAAACGAAGAGGTTACTACCCTTCTGATTAACTTTGTCACTAGGCCCCTGGAAATAAACCAGCCAGTCCAGTATGAATGGGCACTTTTACCCACACCCACCAAACCAATGAATCAGGAGTTGCTGCATCAGTTACGGTATGCCCAGTCAGGTTTCGGTTTGAATAAAGAATTGACGGATCTTTCTGAGGATTTCCCAAGGTACGTGGAAGCCATGGCAGAAGCTGGAGTTAATGCTTTTGGCCAGTGGGCCTGGTCAGGACAGACTTCAGTCTGGAATGAAGATTTCGGTGCTCCTGGTTACCGTCCAGCACCATTGAATGAAATCAGAAAAAAGGCCCTCAGGCAAGCAGTCCATTTTGCTCAGAGTAAAGGTATAAAATGGGTGACTGTTTACGCTATCTGGAACTGTTTTTCTAACTGGCCTGATGTCGGTGAGTTCTGGCGGGAACAGGCTCGTTATCCCCTGGTGCCAAGCCTGGGAGGTTACCTTTATTGCCCTAAAGAGCCCTTTGCTGACTGGTATATTGCTACCTTGCGCCGTACCATACAGGAAACAGACATCAACGGTGTTTACCTGGATAGTTCTGCGGCTCCTCATCTTTGTTCTAACCTCCATCATGGCTGCGGTTACCTTGATAATGAAGGTAAACTTCATGGCACCTACCCGGTTTTTGCCTGCCGGGAGTTTCACAAACGAATCTACACTCTTTTTCATGGTGAAATTAAGAAAGGTGGTCTGGTTTATGCTCATAACTCCCATTTCCCTTATATGGCCGTGGAATCTTTTGTAGATGTCCATCATTGTGGGGAAGGTTCCACCCTGGATAGGGACATTGCTATTCCGAAGTTTTATGGATACCCCTTTGGTCTGCCAGTGAGTTTTACCAGGTGGAATAATCCTATTTATCCGGAGACAAGAATGAACTCCTGGCGCTTTGTCCTGCAAATGGATGCCACTATAAAAGCTCATCCGGGTATGGTTATCAGCAAGAAAATAATGCCTGATTATAAAGGTTACGGTAGAGAATTTTATCTGGCGAAAGGATATGATGCTCAGGGAGAAGCAGTCTGGCAGGTATGGAATGCCTATAAGAATTTTCCCTGGGAAAAATCCTTCTGGGTTCCAGCCTGGAAAACTCAGCCATATCTTTCCGTAGAAGATAGCGATATCTGGACCTGCTTGCACCTTAATCCTGGCCGGGCTGCCCTGGTCACCTGTTCTTCTTTCCGAAAGGAAAAAAGCACAGTCAGGATAAAAGTAAACTGGGAAAAGTTAGGCTTTTCCCCAGAGAAGGTTTCCGTAACTGATTGTATTACCTTACAGGAAATCAATAGCTGTCTTACTCCTGATGGTTTAACTCTGGAAGTTGAGGGTAACCTTTTCCGGATGATACTTCTTGATGCTCAAAAAAAGGATAAGCTCCAATAATCTGTGGTGAGGTTAAGCCCTTTCCCAGGAACCTGCTGTGAAATTTGACAGCTGGACTTTTTTCTGGTATGCTCCAAGCAAAGGCAGTAAATTATGCAAAATATTATAGTGTGCCAGTGTAGCAGCTTCCACATGACCCATCTTTTGTTTATTCCAGAATCCTTTTTCCTTCCGCCAACCATTCCAAAGGAGGGGTCTCATGGTTAAAAAATTTTTTTCTTGCGGGAAAGAAGCTGGGTTCACCCTGATTGAACTTTTAGTCGTCATTGCTGTTATTGCTATCCTGGCAGCGCTTTTGCTACCTGTGCTGGAAAGGGCTAAATCTGAAGCACACAAGAACCGGTGTATCACCAATCTTAAAAGCATTCTCATGGCTGTGCATTTATACGCCATGGATTATGACAGTAACGCTCCGATGCTGCAACTTGCCAGCCCCGGGTTACAACTTCCTGAAACCTTTGACTATGTCTGGCAGTATCTTCTGGCACCTTATCTGGGAAGGAAAGACCTGCCGGCCCTGGGAACTGCTTCTTTGTGGAAAACCATGGATGTTTTCTGCTGTCCTGCCGGACCCTTCAACTATGGCTGGAATGCCTGGATTGGTGGCAGGACTGAAGAATACCAGATTGGTTCTTCTGCTAACCAGGCTTATAAGCTTAAAATGCCCGCAGGACCAGGAAAATGGAAAAGGTTACAGTATCCTTCAGAAACCATTGTTGTTTTTGACAATCATCTCCGGGGAGTGCACGATAACTGGGACTGGTTCTTTTATTATTTTCTCAAGAAGTACAGCGGGCTATCAACTGCAGAAAAAGATTGGTCGCACCATCCACCAGGAGGGTTGAATTTTGGTTTTGCTGATGGCAGTGCTAAATGGATTTGCTGGAGACATAAACGCTGGGAAAGAACCGGTCACGCCTACACCAATCCGACTTTTCCCAATAGTTCCACAGAACCAATCCAGGCAGCGACTGGAGAGTGGTTGCGCTTCTATTAAAAATTTTACAAACGGAGGCCAAAGATGAGAAAAACTGGGTTCACCCTGATTGAACTTTTAGTCGTCATTGCTATCATTGCTATCCTGGCTGCTATCATTCTACCAGCGCTTAACCGGGCAAGAGAAAAAGCCAGGCAGGCAACCTGTATGAATAATCAAAAACAGTTGCTGGTGGCTTTAAAGATGTATGTCCAGGATTATAACGGTTATGCCCCGCCAGGAGCACAGATTCCACCGTCCTATACTGCTCCGTGGTGGTGGGAGGATACGGTTCTGGGCAAATACACCAACGGTCAGGCAAGAAAAACTTTGCTTTACTGCCCTTCTTCTAAGAGAAAAAAACCTCCGGCTGTTTTTTCCATCATGGCCTGGTACCAGTTTATCTACGCAACCACTTCTGCTTCCGGGATGGAAAGGTATGTGGCTAATACTGCCAATGCCAGCACTGCTATTGTCTTTGCTGATTGCTACAGTTACGCGGGACAGTGGAGCCGCTTTGACACCTACAAATGGGCAGAACCTCTCACTCCTGCTAATGCTGCCAACCAGGAAGATATGTACCGGCACAATGATGGTCTCATTGCCACCTTCTGGGATGGCAGTAGCCGCTGGCTGAGCCGGAAGGAAGCCCAGTCCAACCCTGCCTACTGGACACGGGAAACATACTGATTCCCCGATGCAAGAGGGCATTTTTCTTTTGATAGTCAGTTATTCTCATTCTACCTGAGAGTTTCTTCTTTGTCCGGAAAGCTTCTCTTATGTCATAATAAGGCATTCTAAAGAAAAGATGGAAACAGGTGTTGAGGTAGGAAGATTGGCTGTAGTAAAAGGTGAAAGCCTGGTGGAAGATTTTGCTGCCAGGAAACTGCAGCAGGCTCTTTCCGAAATTTCTGGAAGAAAAATCCCGCTGCTGGTGTCTACCCAGAAAGTTCCCGCGACAACTATCAGGCTGCTGGTTGGTCATCCCCGGCAGGAAAACTACAAATTACCGGAAATCCCGGAAGGCACTATAGAAATCCGCCGGCTGAACAAAAATACTTTCCTTTTTCGGGGTAGCCAGCCAGCAGGTACACTTGATGCTGTTTACCAGTGGCTGGATTTACTTGGCTGCCGCTGGTTTCATCCTGAAGTGCAGGTTTTCCCCAGGCTAACCAGAGTAGAAATACCGGAAATGTTTTCCTACCAGCCATCTTTTGCTTATCGGGATGCTCTCTGGAAAGAACCTCTCGATGGAGACTGGGCCAGCAGAAATCACCTGAACGGTTTTTTCACCGGTCTGAAGAAAAAACATGGCCGGTGGTGGGACTGGGAACCTTTCACCCACAGCTTCTACCAGATTGTCCCACCTTCCGTTTATGGAGAAAAACACCCGGAATATTTTTCTTACCGGCATGGTCAGGGACACCTTCTAGAAGGAGCGCAGTTATGCCTTTCTCATCCTGATGTTTTCCGTCTCGCCTTAGATTTTGTCCTGAAAAAGATGGCTGCCCCGAACATCCGGGTGGTGGCTGTGGCGCAGATGGATTGCGGTAATTACTGCCAGTGTCCTGAATGCGAGAAAAGAGACAAATCTGGTAAAAGTCCAGCTGCCAGCATTCTTCATTTTGTTAACCGTCTGGCTGAAGAAAGTTCTCGCTTTTACCCGGATAAGTATGTGGCTACGCTGGCTTACCAGTATTCCCAGCTCCCACCTGTCTCCAGGAAAGCCCATCCCAATGTCATTGTGGTTTTATGTCATATGGAACCATCCTGCGATTTTCATCCTCTCAACTGTTGCCCGCATAACCGTTTCTATGTGGAATGCCTGCAGAAATGGACTGAAATTTGTCCTCATGTGTATGTCTGGCATTATGTCACCAACTTCTTGCACAACCTGTCTTTCCATCCCAATCTGGAGGCTCTGAAGGAGGATATTAACTTTTACCAGCGGAGTGGTGTCTGGGGAATTTTCTTTCAGGGGCAGAGACAAAAAGGTGTTTCTTTCTCTGAACTCCACGCCTTCTGTCAGGCAAGGTTATCCTGGGATGCCCGGAAAGATTATTTCCAGGAAGCCGCAGATTTCTGTCGTGCTTATTATGGGGCAGCCGGTGAAGCAATTATCCAGTTGATAAAAACCATTCATGAAAATGTGCAGCAGGGATTCCACGGTCATCTTTACACCCATCCGGCAGAAGGTATTTTCTCCAGAAAACAACTAAAAAAAGCAGAATTTTTCCTGAAAGAAGCTGAGGAGGCAGGGAAAAAAGACCCGCAGGTTAAGCTTAGAGTGGAACTTGTCCGGCTGTGGTTTAACTATACCTGGTTAAGTTCCATTCCTCCTGTGGAAAGAAAAGGAAACTCCCTTTCTATCCAGGCAGCACCAGAAGCCAGAGCTTTCTACCTGCAGATTAAGCGTTTAATGAAGAAACACCAGATTACACATGTCCAGGAGTTTCCAGCCAGCCACCAGAGTTTAGAAGAAAAAATTGGCTGGAGCCTGAAAACCAGGAAGCTGAAAATCTACAGGCTAACCGGGGCATCTCTAATAGTGGAAATAGTCCCCGAACTGGCTGCCATGGTTTGCACTATGAAGAAACCTGCCACCAGTTTCAATCCCTGCTGCCAGGTAGCGCCCTGGATATTGAGGTATCCTACAATGGGTGGATTGACAGAAGGATGTACCGAAGATAGTTTTGGAGCAGGTTTCATGGAACCTTACCAGGTCCTGGAGGAAGGAAGAAAGCATCTTACAGTGAAAGTTGAACTGGCTAACCAGGTGACAGGAGTGAGAAGTTTCATATTAGAAGAGAAGGAACCGGTTCTCAAAATCAAGTCACTCTACACTAACCATTCAGCGAAAAAGGTTAAACTTGTCTGGCATGTCTTTTCTGTCTGGAAAATGGGCAGTTTGAAGGACATCATCTTCTTCAGAAGAAAAAAAGACGGCAGTATTGTTCAGATGAAACCAGAACTTCCTCTGTCTACTGTTTCCGCTACCGAATGGGTTAGCTGGAAAAACGAAAATTTACCGGTGAAAACCTGGGGGTTTTTCCACCTGAAATTAAAATGCGGCATCCAGCACCAGATAGAAGAGAAAATTTCTCTCTGCCGGAGTAACGCTTACACCAGAGACCAGCGGGTTCTTTTAGAAGTCCTGGGAAAACCGGTTTTTGTAAAACCAGGTAAGCAGGTCGTTTTTCAGCATGCTTATTGCCTGAAAGAAAATGTGTAAGAAAGGGAAATACATCCTGGTATTAGGAAGTCTGAACGCGGATATTGTCACTGTAGTTGGCCGCAGGCCTTCTCCTGGAGAAACCATTTTCTGTGAAAGTTATTCCCTTATCCCGGGAGGCAAAGGGGCTAACCAGGCAGCTACCATTGCTAAACTCGGGGGCAAAGTTCTTCTGGCTGGCAAAGTGGGCGCTGACTTTTTCGGTGGTTTCCTGAAAGAGAATTTGAAGCAACTTGGTGTAGATATTGATTTGGTCCAGGAAGAAAGAAAAAGGATGACAGGACTGGCTTTAATCACCGTGGATAAAAAAGGCGAAAACAGTATTATTGTTATCCCCGGTGCTAACCAGTGTATCTGTCCTGGTGATGTTAACCGGCTCCAGAGTTACCTGCAAAACGCCTGCCTTCTTCTCTTACAGCTGGAAATCCCCCTGAAAGCAGTTACCAGGGCTTTAAGTCTGGCAAGAAAATTTTCTGTACCGGTAATTTTGGACCCTGGACCAGCCAGAAAGTTGCCCGCATCAGTTTTCCCTCTTGTTTCTTTTCTTCTGCCCAACGAACAGGAAACCCGGATTCTTTCCGGGATAAGAATTAAAAACTTAGCCACAGCCAGGCAAGCTGCAAAAACCTTACTTGGTCTGGGAACAGAAACTGTGCTTGTTAAACTTGGTGGTAAGGGGTGTCTGGTGGCTACGAAAAAAAAGATAATTCTGGTACCAGCATTTCCAGTGAAAGCCGTGGATAGTACTGCTGCCGGGGATGCCTTCGCTGGAGCTTTCGCTCTGGCTCTGGCTTCAGGAAAGGAAGTTGTTTCCGCGGTAAGGTTTGCCAGTGCTGCTGCTGCCATCTCTGTAACCAGGCTGGGTGCACAGACCTCCCTTCCCGGCCGGCAGGAACTGGAAAATTTTCTCAGAGAAAGGAATGTTACCCTGTGAAAACAGAAAATGATGTTAACCTTGCAAGTGATAGTTCCGGTAATCTTAATTTTTACTGCGGTAAAAAACTCCTGGCCACTGTTTCTGCTCAGCCAGATATTCTCACAGCGCAGGGAAAACAGCTTCTCAAAATCAAAAACAGCTATCACGACCTGACTTTTTTTCAGACAGCAGAAAACAAAAACTTTTTTTTCCAGCGGCAGGTGAAAAAAGAGAAGGAATTTTTTCATCTTGTCCATGAAATAAGGCTCAAAGAAAATCTAAGTTTAAGTCTTTTGGAGCAACCTGTTTCTGTCTTTCTGAAATCGCTGGATTTTGTCTGGACACCAAATCTTTGTCCGGAACCAGGTGACGTTATCGGGGATCATGTTTTTCGTTCTCCAGCAATTATTTTGCAGAACAGAAGTTTCAGTGTGGCTCTGATACCTGATTTGCATTTACTCAGTAAAAACCGCTTCTCTCCTGTGGGCATGGCGGATAGTCGGTTTTCTTCTGGAAAGAAAAGTCCTGCCAGTCAACTTCTCATGTTTTGCAGTTTACGTTTGTCGGGTGAAAGACAAACAGTTTCCCTCGGGCTGGCTGATTACACTTTTCGCGGTCATCTTTACTACCGGTTGACCGGTAAAATCCTTCCTTTCCCTGCTGGTGAGCAAATCGTTTTTGGTTTCCATCTTCTGGTGGCAGGAGACATTCCTCCTGGTGAGATTCGGCAAGTATTGTCCTTCCTCTGGAGAAGATATGCTACCAGATACACCAGAACTGTTTTGCCCCAGAGATTGCCTTTTTCTCACTACCGGGAAACTTCTCTGGAAAGCATCTGCCATCTCGGGGAACTGGTGGAGTTTGGGCTGAGAAATGGTAAAACTGGTGCGGGGCTGCGCAATACCAGCAACCTCACAGCCAATGATATTTCTTCTTCCTACTTCCAGATTCCGCTTCGGTCCATCTGGTTTCATGCCTGGCATAACAGTTTAAGAACCGGTTTTGGCATCTGTTACCAGGCTCACTGTACAGGTTCTCCGCACTGGAGACGTTTAGCTCAGGAAATCAAAAATGTTATCCTTTCCGCACCTGAATTTACTGATGCTGGGTTTATTCCAGCCATTTACGACTATGAGAGAAAACGCTGGCAAGCAGGAGTAACCAGGCTGGGTGCTGGCCCGGATATTCTGGACCTTTCTTCTACCTGTCATACTGGACTGTGGTTACTCCGCTGGTACCAGTATCTTCAGCCAGAAGTACAGTTTCTTAAAAGATGTCAGAAGATGGCGCGTGGCGTTTTAAGTCTTCAGGAAAAAGATGGTTCCTTCCCTGCCTATATTAATGAAAAAGGTCAGGTTCTGCCCCTTCTTCGTCGGAGCGCTCAGGCAGGAATGGTTTCGTTGTTTCTCTGCCAGCTCTATGAGACTACAGGTGATGTTTCTCTTCTTAAACCTGTTCAGGCAGCCTGTGATTTCTTCCTGACAGAGATTATTCCGGAACGACGCTACCATGACTTTGAGACTTTCTTTTCCTGTTCAGAAAAACCGCTTGATTTTTTTGATTACAGGACAAAGCAACATGCACAGAACACTCTTTCCCTTTTCTGGATAACACAAACACTCCTCTCTGCTTACAGGTTCACCGGGAAGAAAGAGTATCTTACCTGGGGGTGGCGCTGTCTGGACCAGCTTTCTCTTTACCAGCAGGTCTGGAACCCGCCTTTTCTTTCTCTTTATACCTTCGGTGGTTTTGGTGTGATGAACACCGATGGTGAATGGAATGATATGCGGCAGGCATTTTTTTCTGAGGTTTATTTTCAGGCATACTTACTTACTGGAAACAAAGAATACTTTCAGAGAGGCCTGGCAGCTCTGCGAGCTGGCTATGCGCAGATGAGCCATCCCTTACACTGGAAAACCAACCCTTTAAGATATGATACCTATCCGGCCGGGCTGGCTCCAGAAAACTTTGCTCACACCGGTACTGATGGCCGGGCAATCCGGTCAGGTTTTGACTGGGGAGCTGGTGCGCTGGTTACCATGACTGCTCTTACCGAAATACTTTACGGCGGAATTTTTATAGATGCGGTGAGAGGGATGGCTTCTGGCCTTGATGGTTTCCTGGCGTCAGAAATTCTTAAAAAGGGTAACAGATTACAGGTGGAAATCAAGGAAGCGTTGAGTGCAGGAAGGAAAGTAAAGTTAGTTTTCCGGAAGACTGATGGCTGGCAACATAGTTTTTTAATTTTCCAGCCCCAGGAAACAAAAAAGTTGACTGTAAATGTTGCAACCAGGGAGAAAAAATGAGAAGAAAAGCAGGAAAATGGCGCGGGTTTCTGGAAACAAAAAAGTTTGCTCAGGGGATTAAGGTTCGTTTACCTGTTCTCACCATCATCGGTGTCAGACCAGGACCATTTGTTTTGATTATCTCCAGCCAGCACGGCAGGGAAATTAATGGTATCGCTGCTATTGAAAAGGTCTGGAACAACCTTCATCCAGAAAAAATTAGAGGAAGAATTGTTTTCCTGCCAGTGATGAACCCTCTGGCAGTAAGGATGAGAAGCCAGGATTTCCCTGTGGAACAACCACGTTACCGACCGACAGGAATTGACGGCTGTCTTTACAACATGAACAGAAAATGGTCGTTCTCCAGGGAGGATGAAACCTATGCTGCTTCTGTGGCACAGGTAGTCTGGAAAACCTACTGGCGTTATGCTGATTTTTCTCTGGATTTACACGGCTGGACAGACAGAAGTCTTTCTTTAGCCTGGGGACACCGCCGGTATCTGAAACTTTTAAGAAGTTATGGTTTCCCTTACCATGTTGTCCTGGAAAAACTTCCTTCCACACCAGGGATGAGTGAGACAGCTGCTTTTCAGGCTGGTATCTGCCATCTGGTGAACGAACTGGCTCCCCAGAACAGAATAGTCCTGGAAATTGTTAACCAGGCTGCTACCTGTATTCTGAACTTGCTTAAATCTGCTGGAGTACTGGAGGGCAAACCTGTTCTTCCTGCAGTCCAGTATGAGTTTAACCAAAACCATGAAGAAATTCAGGCAAAAGCCCCGGTAGAAGGATTGCTTATTCCTGAGAAAAAACCCGGTGAGTTTGTACTTAAAGGACAGGTAGTAGCCAGAATTGTTTCCCTGGAAACACTTAAGACTATCTGGGAGTTCTCTGCCCCGAAAGATTCCCTGGTCTTCAACTCAGGAGGTGGTCCCTGGGGAGAAGACTACCTGGACAGTAACATCGTTTCTCCCGGACAACTGGTAGCCCTGTTGAAAGTGCCTGATACCATCTTGAAAAATGAAGGGAAAAAGTAACCAGGTCAGCTGTGGCAGGGTTGAATGGAGATGATGCAGGGCTGGCTTTGACCTCCAGCCGGGATTACTTCTTCCTGAAGGTAAAAACAAATCAGTGACCTGAGAGAAGGAAGGTTATCCCAGAGATGGATTTCAGCCAGATTAACTGCCTGACAGGTGACAATTACTGGTAAAAGCTTTCTGCGGGATATTTTTATCTTCACGCAGGAGGTATCTTTAACCTTTTTTAAAGTCCTTAAAGGTGTTTTCTCTATTAGAAATGGTCCTGGTTCTGTAACCTCCACCGCAGTTTCCTCACCTGAATTTTTCAAAAAAATCAGGCTGACATTGCCAGCAAAGGAAATCGGGTTTTTCGTATGATTTTGTCTCCCGAGACGAATCCAGAGATTATCTTTCTTCAGGACAATTTCCCTTTTCAAGAGCAACCCCTGCCAGGGAGGATTTTTAATCTGGTACTGCATGGTAAGTGCGTTCTCACTCCTGACAGAGATTTCCCAGGGTGAGAAATTGCTTTCAAAAGTAGGATAGGAAGCAAAAACCCGCGGTGTTTCCAGGAAGGTGGGAAAAACAGGTGAGAAAATCTGCTGTTGGCGATAAAGAAAGGAAACAATCTGGCCCCCGATTTCCGGAAGAAGACTGACTGAGGAACATCCACTCATCAGTGTTACCAGACTGCTTTGCCAGTATTCCTGTATCTGGCTGGTGTTCATCCGGGAAGGTGGAACTTCCGGGCTTATCTGAAAAATTTTACTGTTTCTTTTCTGCTGGCTCAGAAAGGCTCTTGCAGCTGGACCGGAGGAAACAATAAACTTCCTTTTCCAGGTAAGAATATCAGGATAAAAAGCAATCAGGTTTCCTTTTTTTAAGGCTGACAGGAAACCGGAAACACTATTTTCCCTGGCAAAAACGACCGTGAAGAAATTCTTTAAGGCAAAATAATCACTGTGGAAGTCAGCTGTGGCTAAAACAGGAGTTTTTGCTGCCAGTTTTTGATACCGGGTAGGAAGCTGTGGTGTACAGGAAACCATCTGGTCCAGTTCCACCGCCTGAAATTTTTTCCCAAAAGCAGCCAGTCTGTCTGTCCAGTCATCTTGAAAGGTGCGGTAAGGATGACAGAAAAACTGAAATCTTTTCCTCTCCGGAAAAAGTAAAGAAACTACATGGGCACTCTGAATAACATCTTCAAAACCGGGTAAAAGAAGAAGATTCTGAGGGCAATCTTTCCGGGCTAAAGCGAAAGCCTTTCTGGAATCTTCACGAGAATGGTCTGTAATAGCAGCAACATCAAACTTTTCTTTTTGCAGAAGGGAAAGAAAAAACTTCACTGGATAACCCTGCAGGTGTGCTCCCTGCTGGTCAGTATGGTTGTGTAAACTAACTTTCAGCAGAAAGAAAGTTTCCCCATTTAAACTAATCTTTTTCATCCTCAGGCGGAAAACGATTTTTAAGCTGAATTGACTGAATGCAGGCGGACTAAGTATATACGGTTATTGGCACCACGGCTGATAGTACGCTGGATATCGTAAGGCTGCCTGGCATCACCCTGCATCCCCTCACTGGTCAGAACCCATGATTCTTCCGGTGAAACCTGCACTGTTCCGAAGTTGCCTAACTGCGCACCTTTATTGGGAACTATGAGCCTTTCGGTCTGCTTCAGCACGCATAGACGTTCCGGGTCTACCTCGGCGAGGAAAAGAGGTGCGCGGTGCCGGAAGACATCATCGTTACCAGCTCCCTTTCTTGTGTAACTCAGGAAAAGTTTGTTGCCCAGAGTAAGCCAGTGCTGCTGGGTATTGTAGCTACCTAATTCCTGTCCATCATCAAAACACCAGGGAATCGGCGGTTCAAAATGTAGACCATCGCTCCCGCGTGTGACATAACCGCGCAGGTCATTGCGCAGGGTAAGAAAGAAAGTTCCCTGAAAGCAAATCAATGAAGGCTCTGCTAAACCTCTGGGTTCAGGTACGGTTAGTTCATCTCCGTGCTCAATGTATTTCAGTACCTGCCCATCGAACCGACAGCGGACGACTGTTGTCCGGTAGCAATGACGCCAGGGGTCAGAAGCTTCTTTGCGCGGCATAAAGTAAACAGGCAGGAGTATCTGGCCATTATCCAGGTCTACCCGCTGGGTACAGCCTGCACCACAGGAAAAAAACTTATCCTCCGGGTCAGGCATTTCCATAACTGCCCAGGCAGACCAGGTGTGTGTTGCTGGGTGATAAACCGCATAGGCAGTTTCACGTCGCCTGAGCTTTGGTATCAGCTTACCATTTTTGTACCGGGCAGTGTGTCCGGTAGCCAGAAGTTTCCCTGTGGCGGCATGCCACATGGGTGTGATATCGCAGAAGGTAACCTCAATACCATCTGGTTCCAAACGTCGTCCCAGCGAATTTTCATGGCAGATTAGTTTACTCCAGGTATGTCCGAGATTTTCTGAGTAGCAAGAGGCAACCGAAAGGAAAACATCAGAATCCCCCAGCAAGGACTTAACTACAGTCAGCACTGCCGTCTGCGGTGGAATGATACCGGCACGCGGGGAAAACCACTCGGTCTTCCCATCAAACCCTTCAGAAATAACTTCCAGCGTCATACTATAGCTGAATCCCTTGCTCATATTTTCTCCTGGAAAAACTGCTCATCCAGGCAAAATCACTTCTATGCATTAACCCGAATTTTCCCCCTACAACTTTTCTATTTCCACAGGGATTCTTTCCTGTCGCTGCACTGGTTTTACCTGGATATTATTCAGAGATTCTTCCAGGACTTTCAGCACCTGTTCTACCTTCAGACCATCAACCTCCAGAAAACTAACATCTTTCTCCAGGTTCCAGGTAACTTTCCCTTGCGCCCGGAATGATTTCTCATTGCCCATGATATCCCGAAAAGTATAGTTGCCAAAAAGCTGAAAGCAAACTGAAAGTATGCCTTCTCCATCGTTCCAGCCAGCCAGAATAGTTTTCTGCCCCCGCTGAAAAACATGAATTCTGAGGTTCCCCTTAGCCAGTACTTTTACTGGCTGGCTACTTTCCAGGGTGGCAGCGGTTACTGCATAGGCTACACCTTCCGGTTTAACACTGCTGTCATATTCAAAGAAGGTCCAGGAATATTCAAAAGAAGGGGTGTAATCTGCAGGCCAGATGTTCCAGTAATAACAGTGAACCCGGACAAAAGGTAAGGACATCACTGTGGTGTAGTACTTAGCCACCTGCTGTACACCTGCTCGGGCTGGCCGGTAATCAAGTCTGGTGGTGTAGAAAGTAGAGCCACCCCAGCCACCACCTTCTGTGTTCCAGACTGGTTTGCCGCCTAACTTTTCGCTGTATTTCAGGAAGGTTTCTTCCAGACCAGGGTTATAATTGTAAATATGACTGGAGATTTCATCCAGAAAGTTTAACCCTCCCCGTTCCACAAATTCTTTCAAAAAATCTCCAGAAAAAAGCGTGGAAGAAAGACCGATAAGCAAACAATCAGGATTGGCTCTTTTGGCTGCCTGGTAGGTATGCTGGCAAAGCTGGGTATAAAACTCAGCGGATTGCGGCTCGTTCCAGATTTCCCATACCTTTACTCTGCCCCGGAAATGCCCTACTGTTTTTTCCACATACTCTTCCCACTTCTTCCAATCCTTTGGTCTGCTGGTGTAACCCTGGCTGCCGTCGGTACTTGCCCAGGAAGGTACTCCATGTAAAACACCAAAAATGCTCACACCATAACGGGCTGCCCGGTCAACTTTTTCTTCTGCCTCCTGGAAGTTCCACCTTCCTGGCTCCGGTTCTAACCGGTACCAGCAGAAAGACCAGTGGTCCCGGGACCATTTAATCCCTAACTTTTGTGCCACCCCAAGATTTTCCTCCGTCAGGTGAACAAGTGCCCCGAACTTTGATTCCGGCCTTAAGCCTGCACTGAAACACTGAGGGACAGCGGAGATTACCTGCTCTGAGACAACTTTCCCTTTATCATTCTGTGCCTGGACGCGGAAGGCTCCTTTCAACCAGTCTGGTAAATCCATTCTTTCCTGGTAAAACCCGGGTGAAAGTTTCAGTTGTTTTAGCTGGCTATAAACTATCTTATCCCGGTAATCAACAAGTGCCAGTTTTATTTTTTCTTCCCTTGTCTGGCTGGTGTAGTTAAAACCGGAAAGGAATACAGAAATTTTTTCTCCTGCCTGGAAAAGATGGAAAGGTTTTTCTGTATGAAGGGAATACTCACCCGGGGACGCCGGGCTATAAGCAGAAGCAGTACCTTCTTCCAGGCAGACTTCATCTACCAGGACATCCCCGCTGAACCGCAAAGCGTAAGCATTCCCGGAAGGATTTGGCGCTGGCACAAAAGAAAAATGATACCGTTTCCAGTTTTCCTCCACCGTAAATGTCTGGTTAATGGCTGCCTGAGCGGTACGATAGGATTCAGTATAACAGTTCAGTAATTCCACTCTCACTGTTTTCCTGGAACCAGCCTTGAAACAGGCAGAAAAGGTGTGTCTGCGGTAAGGACGAAGAGAAATCCTTTGCGCATAAAGGCGGTCAGCTTTCACACAGTACTGACCATGAGAGCCACTACCTACCCGGATTAGTCTTCCACCTCCAAAATGAGCCCAGCCACAGTTGCCAGGAAGTTCAAAACTGCTGTTGACCAGTTTGTTACCAGGCTGATAATCTGTTTTTTCCCCAACTGCAGCTACCAGGTTCATCTCCGGATTAAGGGTAGTCCCTGCTAAAAACTTTTTCACTGTTTCTTCAGGTAAATCTGTGACTTCAGTAAAAAACAAATCATCAAGATAGACACTCAGCCCTGCTCTGGTGGTGTAAAAGATGAACCGGAACCAGCCAACAGGATTGACATCTGTGGTAATGATACCGCCAATATGAACCCAGTCCTTGAGATATTTAAACCTTGTCCGGGGAAACCCAGAGCCAGCCCCGACAAAGCCCGGTGTAGACATGTGCAGGTAGAAGGAGACAGCATCCCCGGTCTCTGTGTCAAATTCAGTTTTTGCCCAGAAGGTGAAAACAAAACATCTGGTCTTGCCTCCTGGTATCTCTATGGGAAACCGTAGCCAGGCCTGGTCTTTTAAAGGTGTAAGCTGGAGAGCATATTTACCGGAATGCGCCTTTTCCGTAATGGAAAGCTGCAAATCCGAGAAAGAAAAACCAGCCGGCAAAGACTTCCCGAAAGAAGATTCAAAATCTGTTCCCTGTAACCAGTTAGTACCCTGGGGGACCTGACCGGTAAGTAGCCGGGTAAAAAGGAAAAAACTTGCCAGGAGAAAAAACTTTTTCATCATAACTCCCTTTCTCAAGCAAAAGCCCTGGTAACTTCTATTAGATTATTCCCTTTGACCTCAACTGTGAACTCATCAACCCGGGTCAGTTCCCGGTAAAGAGAACAATACTGCTCGGTAAGTGCGGAAGTGAGAAACTGTGCCCGGAAAATATAAGGAGGCGGTGGAAAAACAGGCTTTATTTTTTTTATTTCTTGAACTGCTCTGGCTGCGCCCTTGCAGATAAGAGAACAGGCTTTTTCTGGAGTCAGGGTAATTGCCAGTTCCTGATGGAGAGCTTTTTTCACTGCTACAGTCTGGACATCCGGGAAAAGAGAAGTAGCCTCCTCACAGGCTGCCTGGTCACCACTAACAAAAATCACTGGAATACCAAGAGCACCAGCCACATAGCCCCTTAAACCAATCTCACCAATCTCCTGGCCATTCAGCCAGTACCGGTAGATGCTGTGTGAAGAATAGGTGTGGCACAGACAGGCGAAAGGAGTTCCAGCTTTTGCATGCTGGGCAACCATCAGCATTCCATCATATGTTTCATCCAGAGTGTACGGGGAACGAAGGAAACCACGGGGGATGAGTCGGGCTTCCGGATGAAGGGCATCTATTACTATTCCTCCAGCACCATGACCATCCCAGACGATGACTTCAGCTTCCGGGTCAGCCTGAAGAATACCTGCTACCGCAGCATTGACTTCTCCTGTTAACCACTGGCAGGCTTTCTGGTAAGCCTCCTTGTTCTCCTCCGGTCCTGTCTGTCTCCAGCTGGTAACTCCAGCTACTCCCTCCAAATCTGTCAGAATAAAAAATTTCATTTCGCCTCCTGTCTTTTCCCTGACATTTTTTTCAGAAGTTCTTTCACTTCTAATGGTTTTTTCGGGCAGGAAAAATAAACCACGCTATCTCCTAACGGTATCTGTCTCCCTTCCAACCGGTTACCCAGAATATCATAAAAAGAGAAAGATTCCTCCTCTGGCAGGAGGAGTTTTATGTTTTCACCAGTTTTCACCCAGAGAAATCCTGTGGTTTCATTTCCTTTTTCCCAAAGATGCGCTTCCCATTTTTCCTCCATTTCTGCCGGTCCAAAATATTTTGCTGCATCCAGGAAATGACTGGCAAGGGAAAGACAGACAGCATTTGCCCGCAGGCTACCATCATACTCCACCAGTTCCTTACCACCGCCAGCCCATCTTGTCGGCTGGGATGGTCCACAGTTTACAAACCTGGCAAAGTAGTAAAAGTACTTCTCCAGTCCCGCATTACTTAAAGAGCTAAGATAGTTTTTGACATTCGAGACACAGTTATCCCGGATAGCTTGTTGCAGGTTTTCCCAGTAATTTTTCTCCCGGAAACTTTCAAAGACAGGTAAGGTGGTGAAAAAAGTAGGGCAGGTGGAACCTGTTTCTGTATTCCATCCAGGACGACCAATTTTTTTCAGAAACTGGGCAAAACTCTGGTGGGTGGCTTTATCTCCACCATAAAAATGTACTGAGACAATGTCAAAAGAATCAGTTCCGGCTGTTTTTAAAGCCTCTTCGTAGAATCCAGGGTTATAGCCACCACCGGAAAAACCTATAATTTTTGCCTGCCTATCAGCCTTTCTGATAGCCTGTGCTGCTGCCTTCAGTAACTGGCCATATTCTTCTCCAGAGAATGTGGCGTTGGGTTCATTCCAGATTTCCCAGTGTTTAACATAATCTTTGTAGCGGCTTACTGTCTGGTAAACAAATTCTGACCAGGCAGCAAAAAAATTGGTTTTCTCTATCCAGCCAGCACCACCGGCTGGCTTCCAGAAAGGCTGCAGCCACTTCTGCACACCCCAGTCCGGATTCAGAAACTGAACCAGTACAGATACATTAGCCTTCTGCGCATTCTTCAGACTTTCCTCATCAAAAACATACCGGCCCCTGTCCGGCTCTATGTTGTACCAGCGGCCTAAAGACTTGGTGATTACCCAGTTGAAGTTTGCCCGTTTCAAAATCTGTAGCGTTTTCCCATCAAAACCTGTATCTACTCCTAAAGTTCCTTCAGGGAAAGGTTTTTCCAGATGCGGATTGGCTGGTAAAACGGAGTAAACCATTTCAGTTATGTTCTCTTCCTGGGAAATAAGAAGCCGGAAAATACCTTTCTTCTCTGTTTTCAGAGGAAGAAGAAATTCGGCGTGGCTGCTGGTAAGCTCAAGTTGTTTTTTGCCCTGGTCCACTGTTTTTCCCCAGTAATCTTTAACTTCGTAACTGAAATTTATCCTGCCTGCTTTCGTGCTCCTGTAAAAAAGTAGCCGGGCATGAGCCTGTGTTTTCTCATAGTAAATATTGCCAGGTACCACCGGAAGCCAGCCTATAGAGACTTCTTCCTTTGGCTGGTAATTGCTTTCTGTTCCGGGACGCAAACAGATAGCATCCAGCCAGATATTACCATCTTGCTGCTTATCTGTATCAAAAACAACGGTGTAAAGATAACCAGGCTTTTGCAGGAGTGTGCCAGTAACAGAAAACCTCTGCCACTGGTTCTGCAGCGTAAACGATTTACTTATCCCTGCCCGGCTATAGTTTTTCAAATCATCACTCATTCCCAGAACTGAAGCTGTCAGGGAAACAGGTCTATCAGATTTAGCAGAAAAGGAAAGGGTATAAAGTTTATCCGGAGCCAGCCGGTACATCTTACTTTCCAGTCCGGACCCGGGACGGACAGGTAGCCTGAGACAGTACCTACCATGCGCAGCTGAGTTATCCAGGTTTTCCCTGTCCAGAACACAGGCTGTACCATACCGTTTTCCCCAGTTACAGAGACCTGCCTCAAAACTGCTGTTTTCCAGGGCATTACCTGAGATAAGTGCTGGTTTTTCCTCAGGTAAAACAGTAACAATTTCTCCACTTTTCACCGGCACACGGTCGTGTTCTGTAGTGATATAAACACCCTGGACGATGTAATACTGCTGCTGCCGGACACCTGTATCCGGGACAATATCAGTGGGGAAATAACGAAGAATAATTTTTTCTGCTGGTTCATTGATTTCAAAGACCGTTGCTGGGGACCAGTCATACCGCACAATCTGAACTGGTTTGGTGATGTCTCCAAAGGTAGCCTCCATTTTTCCCCGATAGAAGTTTTTCACAAAAACTCTGTAAGCGCCTATGGGTAATTTCTGGCCCAAGGGTATCTCCAGCACCAAAGGCGCAGGAAGAGGTCCTTTCCCTTCATACTGGAAACCAAGTATGGCACCAGCCATCCCTTCCCAGTCCTTCGGGTCAGAACTACCTTTGTATTTTCCACCACCAAAAGACCACATTTCCTCACCTTTCCACATCTTACTGAAAGTAAATTTTTGTTCAGACTGGAGAAAAACTGCCGAAAAAAGCACCAGAACAATCCACCATTTAGTTTTCATTACTCTCCTTTCAGGGAACAAGAACAACCTGGCCACCATCCTTTCTACCAGCTGCCCAGCCAAGGATACTGGTTACCAATCTTTCCTCTTCCTTATCCACATCTATCTGGAAAAAATTAAAACCAAAGGTTTGCCAGGGGCCTGGTTTAAAATCAAGGTCAGACCAGGGAATTGTTAGGCTGATGAGGTAACCCGAGGACATCTTTTTCTCAGCAGGAAGAAGGGAAAAGTAGTAAGGTAAATTTTTCTCCAGGCTATCTTTTTTCAGGAGTGCCTGCTTCCAGCCATCCTGGAAAGAAGAAGGGTTTATTTCCACTTCTACTTTCTTTTCTCCTTTCTCCTCAAAAAAGTCATCCTGTTTGTCCATGTCAAAAACCAGTCTGAGACCGTCACCTTCTTCCAGGTCATCATCCCTGCTTTCTACAGTCAGGTAAAGTTTTTCCTGGTCCCACGCCAGCCAGCAGGCTGTCTGGGTATCACCGCTTTCCGGGAAAGAAACGTATTCTCCACCGGAAATAATCTGCCGGCTACCTCTGGCACTCAGTCTTGCCCAGTCCCAGCATAAGGCATAGATGCGCGCCGGGGAAATACCCTGCCACTGGTCCAAGCTACCGGCAGGGGTAAAAGATTTTGCCAGAGCTCTTACTGGAAAAGCTGGTAAAAGCCACAAACCTTCCTTCTGCAGGGTGTCCCCTGCATAGGTCCAGACATCAACTATCTCTACGGGAAACCTGACCTGAGAAAGGTCCGGGTAGAGAGGCACTTCTCTGGTGAGAACCTGGCCTGGTTCTATTCTGTCTATTTTTGCTTCCTGCTTTTCCAGTAACCATATTTTCTTCCGGTAAGGACCACCTGTGGAAAGGGAAATGCCGGTTAAAGGCTGTTGACTGCAATTGGCACAGGCGATATAAAGACCCACACCTTTGTCCCCGGGAAGGAAAACAGTTGTGGCTTTCAGGGAAGGTGGCGGTAAACTGCTGTGGGAAGAGGAAAGAACCTGGAGGAATTCTTTATCCGGTAAATCCTGGTTAAGGAAAAACACAGCCACACCAGGGGTTAAACTGACGGTAAGGTTGTTGCCTTCTTCCCTGACAGCCACCGGGTTGAAAAGAAAATCAACAACAGAAATATGGCCTTTAGCTTCTGGCAGGGTTATCTCCTGATTTTTCTCCTGCCAGTCCAGCCAGGTAACCGCGTGCAGCCGACCTTGCTGCCGGAAAAGGATTGCTTCCTGTTCCAGTGCTTTTGAAGAAAAACTGCCAGCCGGGATAGCGTCCTGCAACATCTGTCCTAAAACAGAGTAAACTGTCCCGTGAACTAAGAGAGTCCCGGAAAAATCAAGCAGGGGAAAATCAAAAGTGCTGTGCTGGCCGAAATTCGTCAGCCGGCCAGTGTAGTGGCCAATCACTTTAGCGTCCTGAAGAAGTATCATGTTAATCATTTCCTGGGCTGTGCGCAGAGCACTCATTCTGGCTTCATTTTTGTTGAAGCCAGGAAGGGTATGCCAGAAATGAGGTTGCGCATCCCTGCCAACTCCAATAATGTACCAGTTCTTCCCGTAACGTTGACAAAGATAAGCAATTTTTTTAGCTGCCAGCCCACCACTACCCCAGGAACTGCCACCAAAAAAGTCTATCCTGCTGACTGGAACATATCTTAAAAGTTGCTCTGTGTAATGCGGGGTTGCAGAGATTCCCACCTGACACTCAGGGTCAGCTTTTCTGGCTGCCTCTAAAGTAGCCAGCACCAGCGCAGCATAATCTTCTGGATGCCAGAGACCTTCTACTTCATCTTCAATACACCAGTATTTTATCCAGTGTTTATAATGGCTGACCATCTGGTAAACATGCTCTTTCCATAAATCAAGTTTCGGGAAAAAGGGAACATTAATTTTTCCACCACGGCCTGTACCCCGGGTGAAACGTCTTTTCAGACCTGGTGGATTTTCAGCATCATTCATCCATTCCTTAATCGTTCCCGGGAAAAAGCAGGCCATAATCTGGAAATTATTCTGGTAAGGAATTTTAATCAGGTCATCACGCCAGACAAAATTTCCTGGTTCTGGCTGGCTATTCCCGGCATAAATGAAGTGGAGTTTACAGTAAAGTTGCCAGGTAAAACCAGCCTTTGACATAACCTTCATTACTGGTTCTGTGCAGTCCATATTAGCACCTAACTGATGCCGGTGCTGCCCTGGTTTTGGCTCCGGTAATATCACCAGAAGCGTTTCTCCTTCCGGGAAGTTTCTCCCAGCCAGGCCAAAGGTTACGCTGAAGATACCAAACCTGTTCAAAGGCAGGGTGATAGCCAGCTCCTTTGTTGTTTGTCTTTCTACAGCCAGACTCAGAGAATCTTTAATTAATACCTGCCCATAGATATCTGTTACCTGGTAGTTCAAGACTGTTTTTTCCTGTTTGTCGCCAGAGTTGTAACAGCAGGCTTTCAGTGTCGGATTTTTTTCGTAAACAATGTTACCGTAACCAGGACAGATTATCGCTGCTTCCACCGGGTTGGAAGGCCGGTACGGACTTAATTCTCCGCATTCTAACTGCAGAGCATCCAGAAAGAAGAAAACCTCCTCCTGCGGGGAAATACTGATAAAATACCAGCCCTTTTTCACTTCTCCACTTACGTTATATCTTTGCCATTGTTCGGAAACAGAAAAAGTCTTCTGAAAGATAACTGCTGGATTTCTCGTACCATCCTGCTTCAAAGTTAGAGTTATCTGGCAACCGGTGGCTGCCTTCAGAAAAGCAGAAAGAGTAACCTGACCGTCCACTGGAATATAAACGGGTCTGGAAAAGGGTTTTACTCCAGGCGGCAGAGCCAGACATTTATTTCCATGCCAGGATGTCTGGTTGCTGATATCCTGCTGAGAAAGAATGTAAGTCTTCAGTCCCACACATTCTGCTGCCCAGGCATCATATAATCCCAGCTCAAAGCTGGAATTGGTTATCAGGTTTCTTCCCGGTAACTCTTCAGCCCGGGCCAGACCTGTGCACCAGTGGCTGATCCGCTGGAAGAAGGACTCTTTCTCTGGTGTAAACTCTTCCTGGCCAGAACAGATGCTAACAGCATCAAGAAGGATTACTTTCTCCCGGCTTTCTGTGAGCAACCCGAAGACGGCCTGACCAAATTCTTTCGCAGTGATAACTATTTCTGTAACAGGTTCTTTCAGGTCAAAACGCTGGAAAATCCAGCCCTGCTTGTCCAGCCATTCGTAGTTCTGAGTCCGGGAACCTAACTTTACTTCCAGCACATTAGGTGCCTGCCTCCACCGTCCCCGGTAAACCTTTAAACCAACAGTGTAAACACCAGGGGCCAGAGCAACCGGAAATTTCTTCTTCATGCTTACCGGATGGCCATGGTCATGGCAGCAGGCAACAAAATCCCTGCTGGTATCCCGGAGATAACTGTTACATTCCAAGGCATACCACCCGGGCTCCTCGCTTGCCCAGCGGGGATACCGCACCAGACCATCAAAATTTTCTGCTTCTATTAACCATCTGATTTTAGCTACCTCCTCTGAAGAAAGAAAGACACAGGAAAGAGCAATTATCACCAGAAAGAGTTTCCCTTTTAACATTTCCCTTCCCTTTTAACAACTTATGGGCCAGACCGGTGAAGACCAGGCCATCTGACCATTACGCTGGCTAACCCGCAGATAAAGGTAGTTATGGCCCTTTTTCAGCCTTATCTTCCGGAAAGTATATTTCTGCCTGTATTCTTCCTCCGGACACGCCCGGTGAAGCAGAAACTTTCTGGCATTAAAAAAATAGTCATCAGGATTGCCAATGGTTTCCGGAGTAAGATTAAAGGCTTCCCGAATAAGTTTCTTTGATTCCCGGAGAAGTGGCACCAGGTAAAACCGGTTTATGAGCTGTCCTAAAGTGTATTTCAACTTTATCCCCTCCAGAGAAAAATATAAGAGGGTTCTATCATTACCTTCAATCTCAAAAATCAGCCCTTCCCTGGTACCAGCAACACCAGAATCAGTTCTGGCACGGGTTTGAAAATCCCAGCTGACTCTATTCCTGCCTGTATCTTCCACTCTCTGACCTGGTAAGGTTATACATTTCTCTATCCCCAGTAAAAGACCTTTTTCTATTTTCAGCTCACCTTTCCACCTCCAGAAGGTATTCCCCGGAAAAGAAAATCCCCAGGCGTTTGCTGGTCCCCATCCCATTTCCAGTTTAATTTTATAATTTTTCTTTTTCTCTGAAGGCTGAAAAAAAGGTCCTTTAAAGTGCATGCAGTCTACCACAGAACCATTATGAATCAGTTCTACCCTGTCCAGACTATCTGAACCTTCCAGAAAGACATCCAGGTCCATCTCTTTCCCGGTGTGGAAAACTGAACCCATGGGATGTCCTTCAGCGGTAAAGAAAAGTTTGATTCTGTCCCCGGTAACTGCGAAAGTCCGGCGCTGAGCTATTGCTTCCCAGAGACAGCTACGGGTCAGTTCTTCTGCCCAGACCCCTGCCCTTCCCAGTCCCCAGCGACCTGGCAGTCCCGGACCATCATTAGAACCAATTACACCGACAATCACTCCGGCATTTAAGGCATCCTGAAAGGTACCACCACTGGTTAAAGGTCCCATGTTGCTATTGCGGTCAAGGCCATAACCGGTAAGTATTCCCTCTGAAGAACCATGGCTGGAGAAAATTTCCATCACCGGTGAAAGAAAAGGGTCAAAATAACTCCAGTCCTTTCCCCGCCAGCCACCGAGGTATCCTGTGTGGTGAGGGATTACAAAAGCTTTTCTTTTCCGCATTCTTCTGTAAAGGGCAGGTAGAGCCCAGGTGTCATCTAAGGGGTAACCTTCCTGGAAATAAATAACATTGTGGTCACCGTACCTGGTGCGGTTACCATGCCATTCATAACCGGGGAAAGTGATGAATTTACCTGGCCTGTGGTAGTTGGCTGATAAAAGCTGGATTTTCTCCCACCAGGATAAAAATTCTGGTCTTTGCCTGGTAGTTTCTACTAAAAGACCTTTTTTCTTTTCCCGGAGAAAGGGGTAAGACAAAACCGCAGTGAAATCAAGATTACAGGTAGCCTCCTTTAGAAAGGTATCAGCCTTTTCCTCATCTTGCAGGTGGGTATGGAAATCTCCCCAGTAAAGGGAAAACGGAACTTTCATTCTTTCCCTCTGTTCTTCAGCTGGTTTTTCCAGAGTACTGCACCCTGAGAGACAAGACAATCCTGTATTTCCTTTATTTTTAGTGAGGAAGGGGCTACCTTTTTTCTGATTGCTAAAGCTGCTGCTACACCAGCTGCCTGCCCGGTTGCCATACAGATAGCCATTACCCGGCATGAGCCCAGAGCCTGTCTGCTGGCGGAAAGACAACGGCCTGCTACCAGGAGATTTTCTATTCTTTCCGGTAAAAGGCACCGGTAGGGAATACCGTAGGAACTACCAGGAGAAAGTTTAATCATTATTGAACCCGGGCCATGACTATCATGAATATCAATCCCGTAAGAACCTCTGGCAATGTTATCAGGAAAATCCCTGCCTGATAAAACATCCTTTCCGGTCAAAGTATAACGACCAGAAAGCCGATAAGATTCCCTGGTTCCTACTTCTATCCCGAAACTTCTCAGTCGGGCTTTCTGAAAACCAGGCAGGTACTGCCGGTAGAACTCTAAGGCTTTCATTGCCTGTCTTCTTCCTTCAATTTCTCCTCTGGTCAAATCTTCTACTTTACTGGCGTCTCCGAAAATCCTGGTCACATTGGCATAGACACAACCTTCTTCCGGAAGGGCAAATAAAGCCAGACTATGATTGAGAACAGGCCAATACTTCAAGTTTTTCCGGAATGCCTGGTAAATTTCTTCTGTCCGTACATCTGGCCAGGCTGTCACATTTTCCAGGACAAAGGTTAATGTCATAGGCATCAGTCCTGGTCCTTTCCTCATTCTCACACCAGCCTTCCTGCAGACATCGCCATCACCGGTAGCATCCACCAGTACCTTTGCTAAAATAGCCTGGCGCCCGGATTTACTTTCTATAATAACGCCACAGACTTTTTTCCCTTTTCTTAAAACATCCACCACCAGGGCATGGAAAAGAACCTCCACCCCAGCCTGCAGCAGAAATTCCTGGGCATAGTACCTGGTCAATTCTGGATTCTGCTGGATGAACGCATCTTTTTCCTGGCAATTTCTCGCAGCCTGGTTTTTCTTCAAATACTCAACGAAGTCGTAAGGGATGCCACGGATAACTGCCTGACCATTACCATCAGTAAAGGTGCGGATATTCCTGACTCCACCAGCAGTTAACATACCACCGGGAAAACCCAGTCTTTCCACCAGTAAAGTTTTTACCCCGGCCCGGGCTGAAGCTACTGCTGCCCCTATCCCTGCTGGTCCAGCGCCAGCAATTACAACATCAACACTGTTTTTGATTTCTGTTCGTCTGTTCTTTTCGTAAATGAATACAGGCATTTTTCTGACTTAAGGCAGTATTTATCCGATTCTCTTTCCCTCAGAAAAGAAACAATTACCAGCCGCGGATGGTATACCACTGTTTGGTGATATTCCCACGATTGGTATTTACACAGGGTAGAGTAAATGCGGGTGTATAAGCACTGTACTGAGCATAATGGTATCTTCCCGGACACCATTCCACATTACCATAAACATAAAGGATGTTAACCCCTGCCCGGCCATGCTCTGATTGGGTACCTGTTGCCCGGTCATAAAAGTAATGACCATTCCAGTAGATAGCCGCGTAACCAGGGTTGGCTGATTCAGTATAGGGGTCGGAGTAAGGACTGGTCTGCCCCAGATACAGTTCATTGTAATGCCTGTCACCGAGAAGACCAAGAAGATTGTTTTGCTGAATTTTGGGAAGTTCATTGACCCGGAAACCAACAGCATACCAGTAACTGCAGCGGTTGTTATAGTTATGATAGGCAGTGAAATCAGCTAAATCTGTGGCTGCAGAACGGCTGCCACCAGGGCAGACAAAGACCTTAAAACTTGGAGCATACCGGGGATAAAGAAGAGCCAGGGAACCTTTGACCGTAGCCTGCAATGGCGCCTGGTCTGGATAGGAAGGATTAGGCAGCCTCAAACTTCTATCTTTGTCAATGGGAAACCATTCATCATAGTCGTTAGCATACATACACATGGCTACATATAACTGCTTCAGGTTGTTGATGCAGGCAGCCTGGTTCGCTCTTTCCCTGGCTTTGGTCAGGGTCGGTAAAATCAAGGCAGCCAGAATGGCAATGATGGCAATGACTACCAGAAGTTCTATCAAAGTAAAACCTTGTTTTTTCATCTTGACCTCCTTGGCGTTTAGTATCCCCAGGGATAAGTACTGCTACTATTGCCACAGTCTTTCCTGGCAAGAGTCCGGACATGACCGTCCACAAAAAGAAAGTTAGCCCGGCATTCCAGGTGGATACCGTAAGAATCAGTCGGACCAACAGGAATAGGTGTATGCCGGTACCAGTCACACCAGTTATTAATCTCACCGGAGACAGGACCGACCAGACCCACACTTTTGCAGTCCATTAAAAGAAAAATGCGGTCAGGTTTCTCAAAATCTGTATACTTTCTGCTGGCAGCAGAACCACCCAGACTGCGGTAGTTCCAGCCATACTGAGGTACAAAACTTTGCTTTTTTGCAGAAGGACACAAGAAAAGGTTGGGTTTGACATATTCTGGACCGATTTTGGTGGTACCTTTATAACCAATGAGATTGGTGTACCAGCTGATATTACCATTAAGAGAACTCCACTGGGGAAGCCAGCCATCATTATCATCAGCATACATTCTCATCGCCAGACCAATCTGTTTCAAATTACCTAAACAGTTGGTTAAGCGGGCTCTTTCTCTGGCCCGGGAAAGGGCTGGTAAAAGCAACGCAGCCAGAATGGCAATGATAGCAATGACTACCAGAAGTTCAATCAAAGTGAAACCTTGCTTTTTTCCCATTTTTTGCCTCCTCGTTTGTCGATTTTGCGTTTTAATTCTAACACATTATCCTGAATATGTCAAGTTGCAGACTTGACAAAGGTAGACACATCGTTCAGTTACCTTTCCCGGCTCTGGGTTCTGGAACGATTATCCTTTCATAGAGAGATTTCAGGCCGTGTCTGGGGGCCTGAAACGGCTTCCAGCAGTAAACAATTTTCTCCGGGAAAACATGGATAATCCAGTAAGAAGTGTACTCGCCCCAGCAAAAATCATCAGCTATTAGATGGAAAGTTCCCTCTATCAGAGAGGAAGCAGAAAAATGCCTGTGTCCGCAGAAAAACCCAGCTACTCTGTATTTCTTCAGAAGAGAAAGAATTTTCTCCCTTTCCGGCTGGTAGGCAGGAAGACCAGTATTGCCAAAGGGCTGGTAAACGGGATAGTGGCTGAGGATGAAAACATGCTTAAAATTTTTGGTTCTTTCCAGCTCTTTTTCCAGCCAGGCAAGTTGCTGGCTACCCAGGCCGCCGTTTTCCGTATCCATGGCTGAAGAATCAAGACAGATAAAGGCACAATCCTTTTTTTCCACTGTGTAATAGGTTTTCCCAGCAGAAGGAAATCCCCGGGTGAAAAATTGAAAAAGAGCCAGGGCGCCACTGTAGCCCTTTTCTCCCAGACTTTCAGTAAAACCTTCATCTTTCTTTGCTATTTCCTCCAGCTCTGCCCCTGCCAGCCGGTCATGGTTACCGGCTAAGGGATAAGCCGGGATGGTTAACTGCTGATAGGTATCTACAAAAAGTTTCCATTCTGTCAGGGTATGCTTGTTGGTTAAATCCCCTGCGATGAAAATTAAATCTGGCTTCAGCCGGTTTACTTCCTGGACTAAGGCTTCATTCATGATTTTTACAGCAGAAAAACGGTTTCTGTATTTTTCCTCAGTTAAATCGTCAAACTGCGGGTCACCGGAGACAACAAAGGTCAGTTCTGGTTTCCGGGCTAAGTCTTCACTGTAGGGAGGAAGAAGATAGGTATCCTTTCTGGCATCCAGCCTTGCTGCTTTCACCGGATTGGGCACTGTTAAAACCTGGAGGGGCTGGTCCTTTCTGTAAAGAGCCAGTTCCAGTTTTTCTGGAAAAACGCTGATGATACCTAAAGCATTACCTTCATCGGACCAGCTTGCTGTAGGGGCACTCCAGACAGGTAAAGAATCCGTCAGGTCACAGTTGTGGCTATGCCCCGGGATAATAGCCGCAGCCAATTTCACATCAGCTACTTTCCGTTGAAAGCTCGGTAACTTCAGAATTTTGTCTATCTGGCCAAAGAGTAAGAGCGCTTGCGCCTGGGAAGTTGCTTCTTTTCCCAGGTAGTCCAGAAAACTTTCCTGTTGCTGACTGTTTTCCAGCGGTAAGGCGTTAAAAACAAGGCGGACTCTGTTAATTTCTCCTGTGTATCTGAGACCACAGCTATATTTTGGTCCTAAAATTCTGGTCAGGTTTTCCGGGTTTTCTGTCAAATCTTTTTGTCCGGGAACCAGTAAAATCTCACCAGGAAATTTTTCCAGTAAGCCTTTTAACTTCTCCACATCTGCTTCTGAACCAGTCCAGGTTAAATCTCCCAGTATAATCAGGGTTGATATCTTCTGTTCTTCGGCTAAGCGGAAAGCCTCAGCCAACCCTGATGGTCCGGTTTTTGTGAGAAAACTTCTCCTGGGTCCAAGTTGTTGTTCTGTCTGAGCGGTAATATAAGGAGTGGAGATTACTCCTATCCGGCAAAGTGGTACTTTTTCCTCGCTGAAAAGAAATCCTATCTGGACAGAAAGAAGGAAGAAACACAACTGAAAAAAACACATCCTTTTAATCCCTGCCATTTTTTCCCTTGTGTCCTGTGTTATTATGCCTTAATTCCTGATTAAGGACAACTATGGCCTGGTATGTTAAAATAAAAGATATGATTAGAAAAGTCGCTTTACTGGTCAACCACAATGTTCCGGGTGCACAAAAGAGTTGCCAGAAAATACAGCAACTGTTATCTTCCCGTGGTATCCTGATAGAAAAAAAACCGACTGAACAAACGGATTTACTTCTGACTTTAGGTGGAGACGGAACACTTCTGAAAGGGGTTCATGCTACCAAATCCAGTTCCACCCTTATCTTTGGGTTAAAGTTTGGCAAGGTGGGTTTTCTCACCAACCAGGTAGATGGTCTGGAAGAAAGGCTGGAGAAAATCCTTTCTGGCCATTACCATGTTTCTGAAAGAATGCTTCTGCAGGCGCGTCTCATCAGGGAGAAGAAAACTGTCCAGAAAGATTTCTGTCTCAACGAAGTAATCTTAAGCCGCCGTGGTATCCGGATTGTAGAAATTTCTGTCCGCAAGGAGGAAGAAGATTTAATCAGAGTACGGGCTGACGCTATCATTTTTGCCACCCCTACTGGTTCTACTGCTCATGCCCTGGCTGCAGGGGGTCCGGTTATTTCCCCGGAACAATGTTTAATCCTGGTGGTAGCAGTCTGTCCCTATGCTACTTCTGCCAGACCTCTGGTTTTACCTGCGGAATCCAGACTGGAGGTTACAGTATCTGCTGCCTGCACCCTGGTCTGTGACGGACAGAGAGAATGTGTTGTTCTACCTGGAGATAAACTTCTGGTAACTCCAGCTGAAAAAAAAGCCAGATTGGTCTTTGATGAAGAAACCAGTTTTTTCCAGCGCCTGGAAGAGAAGTTTGGGTGGCCGCTCTCTTCCCTGAGGAGGAATCATGAAAGTCGTGGTACATCCGGAAAGGTGTAAGGGATGTTTGCTCTGTGTGGAAAACTGTCCCGCCCATGTTTTCCGGTTATCCACCTCTTTTAACCAGAGCGGATACCATTTTGTGGAACCCCAACTGCAGCAAAACTGCACCGGTTGCCGCCGGTGTGTTATCATCTGTCCAGATGTTGCCATTGAGTTGTATCAGGAGGGGAAGAAGAAAATTCTAACAAAGGGGGAAGAATGAAGATTGGTGTTATACCGGACTGTTTCCGTTTACCTATCCGGGAAGGGATTAAGAAGGCAGCTGAGCTGAAGATTGAAGGTATTCAGCCTTATGCCACCAGAGGGGAGCTTGACCCGAAAAATCTTACCAGGACTGGCAGACAGGACTTACGACACTTTGTAGAAAGTTTAGGACTCAAGTTTTCTGCCCTGGTAGGAGATTTTGGCCATGGTTTCACTGATCCGGCGAAACTTGATTTTGTAGTCAGCCGTACCAAAGAGGTAGTTGATTTGGCTGTGGATTTAGGAACCAATGTGGTTACCACCCATATCGGGGTAGTGCCAGCAGACACACAGGCTCCTGCCTGGAAGTATCTCTGCCAGGCTTTACCGGAAATCGGTAACTATGCTGCTTGTCGTGGTGTTTTTTTAGCCACAGAAACCGGTCCGGAACCCGCTGTGGTGCTGAAGAAACTTCTGGACACACTGGCTAACCCTGGATTGAAAGTAAATTTTGACCCGGCAAATTTAGTAATGGTTTCTGATGACCCAGCTGCCCAGGCTGCCAGAACTTTAGCCTCTTATATCGTCCATACCCATGCCAAGGACGGCCGGATGTTGCGGGACAGATTTGTCCGTAAGCAATCGCCCTGGTGGCAGGAGCTACCGTTAGGAGAAGGGGATGTAAACTTTCCTGAGTATCTCTGTGTGATGAAAGAAATTGGCTATGAGGGGTTTTTCACCATTGAAAGGGAAGTCGGGGATAATCCCGCAGCTGATATCATCAAAGCCAGGGATTTTTTGAGGAAAATGGAAAAAGAAATCGGTATCTGAGTCATCCGGGAGGTAGTATTTGGCCAGCGATAGAGAAATTTTTGAGGCAACCTGTGAGCACCGGAAACATGACCGTTTCCTTTACCATGCCAGCTTTACACCGGCGCTCTGGCAGCGGCTAAAGCAGTATTACCGTACAGAAGACACGGCAGCCATCACAGCCATGATGGGTTTGTTCCAGCCGGTCACTGTTAACCCTGTTGCTCCAGAGCATAGACCAGATTTTTCCAGATATTTTACAGACATAGAAAAAGTTCCTGGTTCTTTCATCAATAGCTGTGGTGTGCTGGAGATTCCTGCACAGTACTACCATTTTACCGGTTACATCAGTCCTCTGCGGAAGGCTACCAGTCTAATTGAGATAGAAAATTTTCCCTTTCCCCCGGACAGTGGTTATGACGAAACCGGGATGAAAGAAAAAGTAGCCCAGGCTCATCAGCAGGGTCATGTAGTCTGCACAGCAGTGGGCCATATCTATGAAACATCCTGGCAGATTCGTGGTTACCAGGAGTTCCTGATGGATATGGTGGAAAGACCTGCCTGGTGTGAGTGCATTTTAGACCGGATTGCTGCTTCCAGGATGGCGATAGCTACTTCTGGTGCCAGGGCAGGAGTGGACTATATTATCACAGGCGATGATGTTGCCAATCAAAAGTCGTTGATGTTCTCCCTGCCGATGTGGCGCCGTTTCATCAAAAGCCGGTGGGCAAAAATTTACCAGGCAGTCCGTTCAATCAAACCCGATATCCAGATCTGGTATCACAGTGATGGCAATATAGAAGCCATTATCCCGGAACTGATAGAGATTGGTTTGACTATTCTGAATCCTCTGCAACCAGAATGTCTTGATGTTGTTTCTGTGAAAAAGAAATATGGCCAGAACCTTGTTTTTGATGGAACCATCGGGACACAGAGTGTGATGCCTTTTGGTACCCCGGAACAGGTCCGGCAGGTGGTGAAGGAAAACAAAAGACTTCTTGGTTATGATGGGGCTTTAATTCTTGGTCCCACACATGTGTTAGAACCAGAAGTACCCATAGAAAATATTGAAGCCTTTATTGAAGCCTGTCGCCAGTAGCATTTTTGCAAAAACTTGCAGGCGGAGAAAAAAGGAATAGCTCTTTCAAAAGGTTTTTTTCTCCAGTATCCCCTGAGCAGAACAAAGCCATCAGTCAGGTAAGGATAGTGCCGCAAGGAGGGAAAAGTGGATCAGTATCTCTCCTATGATATCGGCTCCATCAGCGTGAAAAGGGTACTCCTGCAAGATAACAGGAAGCTTTCTCTCCTGCCCTATACCAGACACCATGGCCAGCCCTACCAGGTAATTCTCCAGGATTTAGAAAATCTGGCAAAAAGCCGGGAAACTGTTTCTGGCCTGGCTTTTACCGGTTGTGCCGGGAAACAGTTAGCCGGTTTGCTCCAGGCTGTTTACATCACAGAGTTTGAAGCAATGATTACTGGGGCGAAAGCTATCCTGCCGCAGGTAAAAACCATAATAGAAATTGGTGGAGAACATTCCCGGTTTGCTGATTTAGCGGGTAATGATTATGGTATGAATGAACTCTGTGCTGCTGGTACCGGCTCTTTCCTGGAACAGCAGGCTTCCCGTTTCAACCTTTCCATAGAAGAATTTTCTCAGCTGGCTTTAAGAGCTGCGCGGCCAGCCACCATTGCTGGCCGCTGCAGTGTCTTCGCTAAATCTGATATGATTCACCTCCAGCAGGAAGGGACACCGGATGAAGAGATTGCCCTGGGTCTCTGTTATGCTCTGGTGCGAAGTTTCAAGGCAGGTATTGCTAAAGGGAAAGATTTCTTGCTACCGATAGTCTTCTGCGGCGGAGTAGCCTTTAACAGGGCTATTGTTAAGGCTTTTGAAGAAACAACCGGGAAATCTTTCACCATACCAGAGCATCCGGAATCAGTCTCAGCGCTTGGTGCTGCTTTAGCCTTAAAAAGAAGGAATGTTTCCGGGCAAATCAGTCTTTTCACCGTAAAGGAATCTCTCCGGAAACATCTGCAGCAGTACACCTACCAGGCAGAAAGCCTGCCAGAACTGAAGATTGTCTCCTCCTCTTTACCCTCAGTTTCCTGGTCCAGTAACATTCACGTCCAGAAAAAAGTAGAAGCAGCCATCGGTATTGATGTTGGTTCCATCAGCACCAACGTGGTCGCTTTAGATATCAATAAAAACCTTCTGGCGAAAGTTTACCTGCGCACCAGTGGTCGTCCGATTGAGGCTGTAAGACAGGGTATTGCTCTGCTTCATCAGCAACTGGGGGAAAGGATTAAAATCAAATGTGCCGGGACTACTGGTTCCGGTCGGTATCTCATTGGTGATCTGGTGGGTGCAGACACTGTGGTTAACGAGATTACAGCCCAGGCGACAGCAGCTGCCCATATTGACACCTCTGTGGATACCATCTTTGAAATTGGTGGGCAGGATTCTAAGTACATCTACCTGAAGGATGGTGTGGTGGTGGACTTTGAGATGAACAAAATCTGCGCTGCCGGTACAGGTTCTTTCCTGGAAGAACAGGCAGAAAGATTCAATCTTCCCATCCAGGATTTCGGGAATATTGCTCTCCAGGCTAAAAAACCTATCAACTTAGGGGAAAGGTGTACGGTTTTCATGGAAACCAATGTCTATGCTCATTATCAGAAAGGTGCCAGCATCCCTGACATTTTAGCCGGATTGGCTTACTCTATTGTCACCAATTATTTAAACCGGGTAGTCGGTCGTAAAAAAATCGGGCAGAAGATTTTTTTCCAGGGAGCAGTGGCTTTTAACAAAGCAGTGGTGGCTGCCTTTGAACAGACCCTGAGAAGACCCATTATCGTGCCGCAGCATCACGAAGTCACAGGGGCAATTGGGGCGGCTCTGGTAGCATTAAGAAATCCACCAGAGAAAACTTCCTTTCGCGGTTTTGCCGAGATTGCGGCTTTAAAGTACCAGCAGTCTTCCTTTGAATGCCAGGGTTGCACCAACCACTGTGAGATTAAAAAGGTCTTTGTAAACCAGCAGGTAACACTTTTTTATGGCGGCCGGTGTGAAAAATATGAAGTGGGCAAAACTGCCAGCAAAAATATTCCTGATTTTTTCTCCCGGAGGAACAATTTTCTTTTCCATGCCTACCAGGGCAAGAATCCCTCTGAAGGGATAAAAATTGGGTTACCGCTGGCCATGTTAAACTATGAGTTCTACCCTTTCTGGAAGGCTTTTTTTACCGAACTGGGATTTCCAGTAGTTTTCTCTGAGGAAACCAACAAGAAAATTATCTCTGACGGATTATCCTTTTCTGCGGCTGAGTTCTGTTTCCCTGTGAAGGTAACCCTCGGTCATATCCTGAACCTTTGGAACAAACAGGTAGATTACCTGTTTCTGCCAGTCATCAGAGATATGCCCTGCGGTTTAGAAAAAATTGAGGGCACAAAAAGGGGCAGTTACACCTGTCCCTATGTCCAGGCAATTTCACAAGTTGCTAAATCCTGCCTTCCTCTACCTCCAGAAAAAGTCCTGGACCCGGTAATCAACTTCAGCTACCGCGAATATGCCCGGTCTTACCAGTTAGTCCAGCTGGGTGAAAAACTTGGCAGAAAAGGCAAGCAAATTCATAAAGCCATAGAGGCGGCTTACCAGGCACAGAAAATTTTACGCAGGAAGCTTAAAGCTACCGGGTACAACCTTTTAGCAGGGCTTCCTGAAGATAAAATTGCCCTGGTGGTTTTAGGCCGGCCCTATAACTGCTGTGACCGCAATATCAGTTTGGATATCCCGAACAAGTTAAGAAACCTCGGTTTCTGGACTCTACCCATGGATTATCTCCCTTTGGAAAGTGCCGACATCTTTTCCAGATGGCCTAATCTTTACTGGGAGTTTGGTTACCGTATGATGCAGGCGGTAGAAATTATCAAGAAGGATAAACGTCTTTATCCGGTTTACATCACAAATTTTGGATGCGGTCCAGATTCTTTCCTTCTCCAGTATCTGGAGAGGGAAATTAATAAACCGTTTTTAAGAATAGAAATAGATGAACATACTGCAGGCGCAGGTATTATTACCAGGTGTGAAGCTTTCGCTGATTCTTTGCGCAATTTTCGGCAGCTGCTTCCTCTTGCCCTGCCAGAAGAGAAAAAACATCTCCAGCAGAAAACATTTTTCCACCGGAAACAGAACAGGAAAATTTTTATCCCCTACATGGGTGATGCTTCTTTGATAGCCCAATCTGCTTTTCGTGCTCTGGGGTTAGAAGCGGAGGTAATGTATGCGGACCAGGAAACACTGCAGTTAGGACGCAAATATACCCTGGGTAAGGAATGTTACCCTTTTATTCTTACCACCGGTGATATGTTAAAGACCCTGAAGTACAACGACCCGGACAAAATTGCCTTCTTCATGCCCCTGACCTACGGACCATGCCGGTTCGGTCAGTATAACAGGTTGCAGCGGATTATCCTTCAGGAAGCAGGCTATGAGAAAACACCGATTCTCTCCCCTGGTGTGCCGGAAAGCAGCAGTTTTGCTAAAGCCTGCGGCCTCTCAGTTGTCTCTGGCTGGCGTTTTTTCCTGGTGGGGATGGCTGGAGTGATAGCCCTGGACTACCTGGGGAAAATGCTGAGAAAGATACGACCATATGAACTGAATCCTGGCCAGACCGAGACTGTCTACCAGAAGACGCTGCTGGGTTTATGCCAGATAATAGAAAATTCCAGCCAGGAGAGTTTAAGGTCTCTTCACCAGAAGATAAGGATACTACTGGCTGCAGCAAAATCAGAAATGGAAAAAATCCCCTGTAAAAACGAGGATAGACCACTCATCGGGCTGGTTGGGGAAATCTATGTCCGGAACCACCCCTTCAGCAATAACGAAATTATCAGAAAAATAGAAAGTCTGGGTGGACAGGTGCTGCTTCCGCCATATGCGGAATGGGCTTACCACACCAATGCCACTACCAGATTAGACTTTGCTGTGAAACAGAAAGACCTCTGGAGAAAACTGGCGACAAATCTCCATAAATCTTATCCTGTCATGAGAAACATTTTTTCCCACAGTTTTCTGCTTACCCTTAACAGGATTATTAAATTTCACCTGAGCAGCTGGCATCTCCAGATAGAAAAAGAAATGAAAGACTTCTTGCAGGAAGAGGAACCACTGGATATCTATCCTGTCTGGGATAAGGCGGAACCTTACGTTTTGAAATGGTTTGGAGAAGCTGCCTTAAGTATTGGTAAGGCTCTGGAATGGAACCAGAAGGGTCTGGATGGAGTAGTCAATGTCCTTCCTTTCACCTGTCTGCCAGGAAATATTGTCACTGCTGTTTCCAAAAAGGTAAAAGCAGACCACGCACTTGCCTGGATTAATCTGGCTTATGACGGGCTGGAGCAGGCTACCAGCGAAACCCGACTGGAAGCCTTTTTCTACCAGGCAAGACAGTGCCATCTTGCCAGGCGAAAAAGTAACGAAAATTCTTGACCTGGTGGGTAGGCCATGTTTAAATGTTAGGGGGAAGAAATGAAATCCATAAGAAAGCCGGTAGCAGCGGGACATTTTTATCCCGGTGAGGCTTCCCGCCTGGCGACGATGCTGAGCAGGCTGATTTTAGAAAGAGAAGAAAAAAAAGCGGTTAAATCAGTAATCTGCCCTCATGCTGGTTACATTTATTCCGGTCAGGTGGCTGGCCAGGTTTATGGTTCTATCCAGATTCCTGAAACAGCTATCATTCTGGCTCCGAACCACTCCGGCTACGGTGAACCTTATAGCCTGGGAGATTTTTCTTCCTGGCAGACACCTTTAGGCGAAATCTTGACTGATGAAGAACTGGCCAACCTCTTGCTTAAGAAAAGTGGCTATCTTCAGAAGGATAAGGTGGCGCACCTTAAGGAACATTCCCTGGAGGTGCAGTTACCTTTTCTTCAGTACTTAAAGCCAGATATTAAAATTGTGGGTCTTTGTCTTTCCGGAATAGTTAAAGACAGAGCCTGGCCAGAGATTGCTTCTTCTCTTACCCGCTCTATCCAGGAACTGGGCCGGCCAGTCTTGCTTGTAGCCAGCAGCGACTTCAGTCATGAGGATAATCCCGAGCTGGCCAGAGAAAACGACCGCTATGTTCTCCAGGCCATTGTTAACATGGATGAGGAATTACTGGCAGAAAGGATTGAAGAAAGACAGGTGACCATGTGCGGTTTTGGACCGGTGATTGTCACCCTCATCGCTGCCAGGCAGTTAGGGGCAAAAAAGGTGCAACTTCTCCAGTATACTACCAGTGCTGATGTGACCGGGCAAACAGATTATGTCGTTGGTTATGCTGGCCTTACCATTGAATAAGAATGATTCTTCTGCTCTGGCTTTTTTTGTTGGCAACAGGCAGTTTACTTGTCACTAACCGTTTTTTCCCTGAAGATTCACCAGCAGAAAAACTTCTCCACATCCTGGTTTTTTTCTACGGAAAAATCTATCTGGTCTTCACTGTTTTAGGTTGTCTGGGTAGCCTGAGAACTGGCTTTATCACTCTAATTTTTTCTTTGCTTTTTCTCCTTGCTGTTTTCTTCTGCCGCTTCCCCTGCAGAAAAAATCATGGCTTTTCTTTACCCCTGACCGGTCAGCTGGCTATCGCTTTTTGCCTTTCTGTCTATCTCATGGTGATAGATTTTCAACCTTTCCTGCCACCAGTGACCACTGATGGGCTTCTTTATCATTTACCATTTGCTGTCCATTACCTGAAATCAGGGGCTGTTTCCTATCCTCCGCTTTTCTTTCATGATATTGCTATGACCTATTATCCCTGCGGGGGCGACCTGATTTATACCTTCTCCTTTTTCAGCGGAAATGAACACATCGTACGTTTTACCCAACTACCGATGATGGCTGTAGCAAGCCTTTCCCTCTTGCTTATTTTGTCAGAAAGCGGTTTTTCCAGACAGTCAGCTATCTTAGCAGCGTCTCTTCTGGCTGTTGTTCGTCCTTTAACCGGTCAGACTTTCTCCTGCTTTGTTGATTTGATGATGACAGGCTGGTTTTTGGCTACAGTCTATTATTTTTCTACCGGACAGGCGAAAAAAGTTACTCTTGGTCTGGTGTCTGCGGGCTTGCTTATCGGGACCAAAAATTTTGCCTTCCTTTACTTACTTCTTGCTTTGCCATTTCTGGCACAAAAAAGACTTTCCGGCAAACGGATTTTTCTCCTCTCAGGGTTTCTTTTCTTTACTTTTATTGGTGGCTTCAGCTACCTGCGCAATCTTTTTCTTCTGGGTAATCCTTTCTTTCCAGCTGAAATCTCCCTGGGACAATGGAGAGTTTTTCCCGGTATTTATGTTTACCAGCGGGGTAACTTTTTCCCTAACCTTTCCCGTATTCTCCACCTTTTTCTCAGACCTACTTCTTTAACTGACCCTGCTGCAGCTGTTTCCATCCTTCTTTTTGCCGGGTGGGTGGCTGGCCTGGCAGCTGGATGGAGATTCTTTCCTCGTTGCCGGTATCTACTTTTACTTCCTGTCTTAAGCGTTTTTCTATACAGCCTTCTCATTCCCCCTGCCTACCACCAGATTCGGCATCTTTTACCTGTCTATGCCTGGCTGGTTTCAGGAATGATGATTCCCCTGGAGCTCTGGGCACCGGCTAAAATACTCCTTTTGCCCATCTTTCTTGGTTTCGCCAGATATACCGTGCCTCTGGCAGCCTGGAACAAGTGGGCAGTTTTTTTCCTCCTCGCCGGAATTCCTTCTGTTATCCCCGGCAAAAAGAAACGTTTGTTAATCTATCTGGTATGCAGCATAATTGTTGTCTTCTATTTTTCCTACTGGCGTTTTCCCCTGGTAAAGCATAAGTACAATGATATCAAATATTTAACCTGGTCTCAGTTTTACCCTGACCAGGCAGGTTTATGGGCTTTTGTCAAGGAAAATTCTGGACAGGGAAAAACCATAGCCTATGCCGGAGCCTTTTTCCTTTATCCTGTCTACGGAGACCATCTGAGAAATTCCCTTTATTACCAATCCGTCAACAGCCTGCAGACCAGGCTGATTCATGAATACCCGGGGCAGAGACTTCTTTTCCCTGCCCAGTCAGAGGAGATATCTAAAATTTACCGCGAAAACCCTGATGTGAACCTCTGGCTGGAAGGACTCCTGGAGCATCAGACCGACTGGGTTGTACTCAGAAAAGATGCTGGACTGATAGAGCTGGCCTGGATTATGGAAAGACCTGACTGTTTTAAGTTGCTCTGGGAAAACTACACCATTGCTGTTTACCAGTTTGCTCCTTCCCGGATGATTCACACAGCCAGGCTGAAGAAAATTTTCCGTCCTGTGGAAAATACTTCCTGCGGTTTATCTTTTTGTTTGTCCCGGGCCAGGTTTTAGTTAACTTTTATGCGTCATTCAGCATCTTAAGGTTTTGTTTTACAACGACTTACACAGGGAAACAACGTTTTCCCTGGTTGTTTTTTTTCCTGATTTAAGAAAACGAGCCTTTTCTGTGGATAAGTTGTGGATAACTCTTCTTTACGCAAAGACTTTCTGTAGTTAATATCGCAGGCAGGAGAAAAAATGCTTTTTCAGGCTGGAAGCGCGATTGTGGTAATACCCCCGGAGAAAACAACAGACTTGGGTGGTTATGCTGGCAGGACAGGTAAGAGTCCTGGTACTCATGATGACCTTTACGCTAAAGCCCTTGTCCGGGAACAAAAAGGAAATTTTTACGCTGTTATCACAGCTGATTTAGCAGGGTTAAGCCAGAATAAAGAAGAAAATAAGACAGCAGCTTGGTATAGCGGAAAGGCATCTGGTCTTAGCCTGCAGCCACACTCATTCCGGGCCGACCCTTGATGTTTTTGCTGGTATGGGTACTCCTGACATGTTTTATGCTCTTTTTCTGGAGAAGAGAACTGTCAACTGTGTCCAGCAAGCCCTGAAAAGTGAAAATCAGCATTAACCATTGCTGGCCAGAAGGTGCGGTTGATGAAGAAATTTCCATCCTTCTGGTACGCTCGGCTGAAAAACCGATTGCCCGACTGGTTAATTACACCTGCCATCCCGTTGTCCTCGGCAGGGATAACCTCCTTTTTTCCGCTGATTACCCTAAAGTTGTGCAAAGGATGACAGAAAAAGTTCTGGGTGGGATAACACTTTTTACTCTCGGCTGTTGCGGGGACATTAATCCCCGGCTGCGTGGCAGTTTCCAAGTAGCAGAAGAATTAGGAAAGAGAAAATATTCCTGCCTTTACACCCACCCGGTCAGAAGCAACTGAAAAAAATCCTGGTGGAAAGCCAGAGACAGGAGAACAAAAGTACCTGTTTGCTGGAAAAAGTCACCTGGAAACGCTGGGCAGACTGGGCTTGTTTTTACCTAATCCTATTTAAGAAACAAGGGTTGCCCAGGAAAATTACCGTTACCCTCACGGCTGTATCTACAGGTGAAGCAACACTTTTGTTTCTGCCGGGTGAGGTTTTTGTGGAGATTGGACTGAAGTTTAAGAGACAATCACCTTTTCCCCACACTGTAATTGTAAGTTGCACTGATGGGGTGGTCGGTTATCTTCCCGCAGGAAAAGCCTTCTGGAAACACAGCTATGAGACTGATACAGCCTTTATCTGGTATCAAAACCTTCCGTTCTCACCACAGGTGGAAGATATGTTACCCGGGCAAGTCTTCGTCTGCTGAAAAAAGTAGCCTGTGGAAAAATAGATTTACTTCTTTCCCTTTTTCCTGTAAACTTTTTTCAGTCCTCTGGAGGTGATATGCCAGGAGAAATTCTCTCCTGTATTCCTCTTGCCTGGGAACAGGCAGAATTGCTGAAGAAACTTCACTTAAAGCCTGACAGTGAGCAGGGCAAAGAATTCCTTGAACTGGCAGAAAAAGCAAGAAAAGTAGCCAGTCCTAAAGCTCTTTACATTGTCGGCTATGTGGAGGAAAAGACAGAAGAAACTGTACGCGTTAACCAGATAACTTTTACCAGCAGGATACTCCGGGTAAATCTGGAAAAAGTAGAAAGAGTTTTTCCTTATATCTGCACCTGTGGGGTGGAGATTGATAGGGCTGGACTTGCCGGTAAAGACATGCTGCGTATCTGGTGGGTGGAAGTCATCAAGGAGATGGCTCTTACTGCTGCCAGGAAGTTTCTTATTCAGCACTTACAGAAAACCTATGGGCTGGATAAGTTGTCCTCTATGAATCCAGGAGCCAGTGATGCTTCTGTCTGGCCGATACAGCAGCAAAAACTACTATTTTCCCTTTTCGGTGATGTGAAAAGTCTTATCGGGGTAGAACTGACTGATTCCTGTCTTATGTTGCCCAGCAAAACAGTATCCGGATTTTTCTTTCCTGCCAGGACAAATTACCTTGCCTGCCGTCTCTGCCAGCGAGTAAATTGCCCAGGACGGGTAGCACCATACGAAGAAGATTTTGCCCGGATTTATCATTCTCCGGAAAAGTAGGTGGCTGCTCAATTTTCCTGCCTTCTAACCCAGACTGTCATCTGGCCAGCTTTACGGTTATCCCAGGCATAATAAGGAATAGCAGTAATCTTTATGGGCTGCAGAGAAAACGCCTCAGCCTCCCGGTAAAGCCATCCAGATAAGTTTGCGGCTGTCAGATAGTAGGCTTTTCCCGTGAGAACTGTAATTCCCCCGAGAAGTTCTGGCCGGAAACTGGCCTTCAATTCTGGCCTGGCTGGTAAGATTATCCGGTGTAAGGAAACTTTATTGTCCACCTGTTCCAGGCAATAAATGAGAGGACCACGACGTAAAGCCACCTGGCCGATGTCAAACCTTACTTCCGGGTGAGCCTGCAGATACTCTGTCTTCATTTCCAGAACAAGTTGAAGATAATCACCATTCTTCCAGGTGCGTTTTATCCGCAGATAACCGGAAGAAACCGGCAGTACCTTTTCTTCACCGTTAAGAAAAAGTTTCCAGGATCGACACCATCCCGGGATACGCAAGAAAAGGGTAAAATCACAGATCTTCCCGGGTTCAACCTTAATAAAAACTTTCCCGTCAAAAGGATAGTCTGTTTTAACAGTAAGGATTACCTGGCTGTCAGCCAAGTGTAACTCTGCCTTACTTTCCATGTAAAGGTGTACCCAGATATCTTTCTCAGAACTGCTGTAAGCATACTGGCCCACTGAGGATATCACCCGGGAGATGTTGGAAGGACAGCAGGCACAATCATACCAGCTCTGGCGGTGATGGTTTCCTCCGCTCCAGAGTGGATTGACATAGAAAAAAGTTTTCCCCTCAAGGGAAATACCAGCCAGAGCAGCATTGTAAAGTACCAGTTCCATAATGTCAGCTATCTTTGCCTTCTTTTCCAGATGAAGCAAGCGGTGGCTCCAGAAGACCAGCCCGCAGGCAGCACAGGTTTCACAGTAAGCAGTATCATTGGGAAGTTCATATGCCTGCCCGAAGGCTTCTCCCTCACGGGTGGAACCAATCCCTCCCGTGACATAAATCTTTTTAGTGATCAGGTCTTCCCAGAGCAGACGTAAGGTCCGCAGCAGAGATTTATCCTTCTTTTCCAGAGCCAGGTCTGCCAGGGCACAATAAAGATACATCGCCCGCACCGCATGACCGACAACCTCTCTTTGCTGCCGGACAGGGCAATGAGCCTGGTAGTATTGATAGCTGCGCCTTAAGGTTGTTAAATCCTCCCCGCGGTTTCTGGCTTCCCAATCAAAAAAATGCGGTTTTTTTCCTCTTTCTTCCACAAAAAAAGAAGCCAGGGAAAGATACCTCTGGCAACCGGTAACGCGGAAAAGTTTCACCAGCGCCAGTTCTATCTCTTCATGTCCGTCATAACCACGAATCTGTCCCTTCCGGGGACCAAAAACCTGACAGAGGTAATCTGCATAACGGCAGGCTGCTTTCAGAAATAAAGTTTTACCGGTTGCCAGCCAGTGAGCAACAGCTGCTTCTATCAGATGTCCGGCACAGTAGAGTTCATGGCTGTCCCGCAGATTGGTAAACCGTTTCTCAGGTTCCACCACTGTAAAATGGGTATTCAGATAACCATCCTTCTGCTGGGCAGAGACAATCAGTTTTACAGTCTTCTCCAGTTTCTCTGCCAGTCCTCTATCAAAATTCTGCCAGAGACTTAATGCTGTTGCTTCTACCCATTTGGCAACATCAGAATCCCAGAAATGGTGAGGAAGAATTTTCTTGCCCGCTCCTCTGTTCAAACGGAAAGCATCAATCCTTCCTGTTTTTTTCAGCTGCCGGTACTGGTGGTACAGGGAGACCTGATTTATTTTCTGCCAGTTCGCCCAGAAAGAGCCTGTGATTTTTACCTGTTGCCAGCTTACCGGTTTCATCATTTCTCCTTTTCCGTATCAGTGAAAGAAAATTTCCACTACATCGCCATCATTGAAAACAGAATGAGGTCCTAAAAACTTTAGAACACCAAGGCTTTTTGCTTTCTGCCAGGAACCTATCTCCAGAAGGTCCTTGTACGGTAAAACACCAGCCTTGATGAATCCTTTTTCCATATCCTTGTGAATCTTACCGGCAGCCATCCTTGCTTCCATCCTTGCCGGTATCAGCCAGGCCTGGGCTTTTTCTCCTTTTACTGTATAGAAGACTATTAACCCCAGACTCTCCTTCACCACCTGAAAAAAAGCCTCCAGGTCAAAACCAGTAGCATTTCCCTGGAAGAAAGACTCTTTCCAGCTGAAAGCTCTGGCATCACCGTTGACAAAAACAACCTGGGGTTTCCAGCTGAGAAAATCCATTCCGGAAAGCTGCCGTCTGTTTTCCTCTGGCAGAAGCGCAAGCGGTTTTTCTTCCTGGAGAAGCTTTTGACACTTCAGGAGAAGTTGCTGGTCCTGGTCAAGTTTTCCCTGGTCCTTACGGTTTCTCAGAATCTTCTCCAGTTTTTCCTCATCACTGAAGATAAGTTCCATCTTCAGGGAAAGCGCCTGCTGCCCGGGGTCAGCAGCCGGGGAAAAGTTGTCCACCACCAGAAGTAATAAATCTGCTTCCGTAAGATTTTTGAAATATTCTGGAGGAAAACCCTGTCCCTCAGGGAAACCTTTCCAGTCATAAAACTCCATTTCCGGGAAAACTGTTTTTCTTGATTGCAATATTTCTGCTATTCTGGTAAGACGGTTATCTGGCAATCTGGCTATACCGACATTGGGCTGGAAAGGGTCATAAATCTCCTCTTTCTTTCCTGTCAGGGTCTGAAAGAGCGTGGTTTTCCCTGCCTGACTGTAACCGAAAAGTGCTACCCTGGTCATTCCTGCCCCCTTTTTTCCTGAAACCGTAACTGTACCTCCACTTCCGTTGCTGCCTGAAGAATTCTCTTTAATTCCTCCTGATCAACCTCCTTCAGACAAACCACCAGAATCATTTTTCCCAGTTTCTTCCGGAAACGGGCATCAGTTAGAAACTTCCCTGACAGTCCGCAGCTACAATGCCTGCCATTTAACCGACTGAAACGTTCCCTGGCTTCCTCCTCGCAGACAGGCAGCAGAACTACAGGACGCTGGAAAACTTCTGCCTTCTGCCAGCAAAACTCCTGCCCCAGGCGCAAGAGTTTCTGGCATTCTTCCAGGACTTCCGGTTCTGACTTATAACCTAATTGCCTGACTGCTTCTTGAAGCCCTGCCAGACTGATAAGAAAGGCAGAATTTTTTACCTGGGCGCAAAAAACAGTCCTTTTTTTCCAGAAATCCTCTTTCTGGCTCAAGGCAGCAAGCGCCAGGTTTATGTGCTTCAACAAGAGCGAAACAAAGGCTTCCTTGCTTTCTGAGCTGGCTGCCAGACGGGGAAGGTTGAGCGCCACCTGTCCCAGACCGCAGGCAATATCCTGGTGGCTTAAAAGAAAACGGGGAAGGTAACATCCTGCCAGGGCTGTGCTTTTTGCTTCTGTGCTCAGAATGGTCCGGCTATCCTTCAGGGCTAACTGAGTTAAAACATTAATAACATCCGGGGTCAAAACTTTCGCCTGGTAAGACAGGAGGAAGCAAGGATGCTGTTGTGGCCAGTGAGAGAAAAGATAATGCAAACCCTGAAGAAGTTCTGAAGTAGTCTCCTGCTCTGCTGCGGAAAGGTCCAGCCCAAAACGCAACTTTTGCCTTCCAGGAAAGCGGCAGGCTTCAGCCGCAAGCAAATATTCCTGCCACTGGTATCCTTCCTGTCTTTCAGTTTCCACCTTTCTTTCTGCCTGTTCCCAGTAGATTTCACCGCTGACTAATGGCTGCCATTGCCGGCAAGCTTCTAAGATATCCTGATGCTGCGGGATAATCTGGCTGATGGTGAAAAGTTTGTCTACCGCTTCCAGATGATGGATGTGAATCTCCCCGGAAAGATGCCGGTCCACCACTTCTGAGGAAAAAACATCAGCTAAAGCATATTCTTTTTTTATATGATTGCCCAACCGCCAGGAAATCTCATCCGGGTCTTCCCGGGAATTTAACATTACTTCCCGCACATCATAAAAAGGAACCCCCAGTCTGCTGTGTCTATTTCTTGCCTCCTCCAGTCCATAGGCAATCAACCTGGCATTCACCAGTTCCCGGATGAGAGAAGAGGAGATGCGCTGTAGTTTTGCTGCCAGCAAATCCTTTTCCACTTCCAGAACAATCACTTCGGCAATCGCTGAAGAAATACCTGTCTCCCGGACTAAAGCTTCCACAATACGCTGGTTATCCCAGGCTGTTATTTGCTCATCACTGCGCCGGACTGACCAGCGTATATCACGCAAAAGCCTTATCTCCTGCAACGCCTGTTTTTCCTCCAGAAAACCATCAGGCAGTTTTCCTTCTTTCACCTGACGGATTCTCGCACGCTGCTGCCGGTAGAGGATATAGGCTTTGGCTGTTCTGGCATGGCCGGTTTTTATCAGAACCCTTTCCACACAATCCTGAATTTCTTCCACAGAAGGGATTTTTCCGGCAAAGTTCTTGTTCAGGTAAAGGGTAACTGCCTCAGCCAGGTCCTCTGCTAAATATCTGTCCTGTCCTCCCACAGCTAAGGCTGCCTTAAAAATTGCGTCAGCAATCTTTTTCTGGTCAAAGGGAACAAGACGGCCATCCCTTTTCCTCACCATTTTGACAGGGTCAGCCATGCTCTCCCTTGCCTGAGAAAGGTGAAAAAGTAAAGTAAGGTCTCCGGATAATAAACCTTAACTTTTTTCCTGCATCCCTGTCAAACAAATAGCTGCTTGCCAGCGGGAAATAATCCTATCACTATTTCCCGGGCCAGTTCGGTGGCAAACAAAAAGACAAAGTTGAGCAGGAACATTTAATGTTGTATATTTTTACTGGCAAGTGTCCTTCATTGAAAATATACATTTATCAGACGACCCATGGGAAACCAAAAGGCGCGACTTATAACAGAACAGGAACTTCAAAGAACAATTCTGCAGGAGAAGATAAAAGGAACTTCTGACCTGGTTATTGGTAAAAGATACGGCGTCACTTTCAAGTACATTGAACGTCTTATTACCCGCTCCCAGGGGCTGAATGTCAGCGCCTTCAAAGTTCATAAAAGAATAAAAACGTTTGAACCGAAAGACTTCAAAGAGCAGCAGACTACCGTCTGGAGTTTCAAGCAGAGAGGCAACTGGGCAACACATAGTGGAGAATATAGAGGCAATTGGTCACCCTACATCCCCAGAAATGTCATCCTTAAATATTCCAAGCCAGGGGAGATAGTGCTGGATTACTTCTGTGGCGCCGGAACAACGGCTGTGGAATGTAAACTTTTAGGAAGAAGATGTATAGCCCTTGATATTAACGACAAGGCTATTGAATTGGCAAAAAAAAGATCAGTTTCACTCCACCACTGCAACAGCCAGTTATTTTTGGTAACGAAAGAGAGCCGTTTCAGGTCTATGAGCCTGAACTACTGGTGGGAGATGCCAGGGATTTATCTTTTCTCCAGGACGACTCCGTAGATTTAATCTGTGCCCATCCTCCCTACGCCAATATAATCCGTTATACCGTTAATAACGAAAGGGATTTATCCTTTTGTGACCCGGACCTGTTCTTGAGAGAAATGTCAAAGGTTGCCAGTGAAAGTTTCAGAGTACTAAAGCCCGGAAGGCAATGTGCTATCCTGATAGGAGATACCAGAAAAAAAAGGTTCGTAGTTCCTTTAGCATTCAGAGTCATAAACGTTTATCTGAACGCTGGATTTAAATTAAGAGAACTTGTCATTAAACGACAACATAACTGCAAAAGTACCGGATTCTGGTACACTAACAGCATAAGGTATAACTTCCTTCTGCTGGCCCATGAATACTTGCCGATTTTCGAAAAACCGGAAGTTTCTCTTACCTTACCCATAAAAGAAAGACGAGCACATTACGGTACCTTCTTGCCTGTAATGAAAAAGCCAATACTAACAAGACCACTGAATGAATTTGAGACTACAACGGTCTGGGTGCTTCCGGAGAAGGCTGATATTTATTAAATCTCCTCAGCTACCCAGTCAGCTCCATTACTCCGACATTGACTACTTTTTACAGCTAACAAAAGAGACTGTAGATCGCAGTCTTATGAATATTCGTATCGGCGGTTTCTTAGTGATTCTCGTTCAGGACATAAGAAAGGATGGATATTTAGAACCTTTAGCCAAAAGGTTAGTAGATATGATGGTATTTAACGGCCTGCGTCTTAAAGAAATCGTAATTGTTACCAAAGAAGAAAAGAAATCCCCTGCGGAAAAATCAGACGGTTACTTGCGAATAGCTCATCAGTATCTCCTTGTTTACGAAAAAACAAAAGGGGACGCGCATGTCCAGTTTCCTCAGGTTTCTGGAAAAAATTGCAGCACGCTGCAACATGAATTTTAATTCCGCAATGTACACAAAAGACGAGGAATATGAATTAGCTGCTAATGTATTGAGTGATATCAATACTTACCTCTATCAGAAAAAGGAAACTCTGCCTTCTGAACATATTTCAGAGTTTCACAAATACTGGAAGGAACATCACCAGGACGTGCTGGCTCCAAAAGTCAATCCCGGTGGAGAATGTTTGGCGGTGGCGCACGTATTCGAGAATATCTATAAACGAAACAGAATCAGGGTCCAGCTGGATACCCTTGATTTGACCAAAGAAGAAATTGCTAATGTACGATTTTTCACTGCCATCCAGGATTTCAATATTGACGTTCACGCCAGAAGCAACCCTTTTGAATTTTACAAGAGGCATCCTGATTGTTTTAACCCGGTGAAAATTAAGGAGAATAGTTTACTGATTGATGAACTTCTGAATTTTCTCGGAGCATACTCTCAACGGGATAAGCGCAGACCATGGATGTTAAATTCTGTCAGGTTATTGGTGGAAAAGTATGGAGCTTCAGCATACAACATAAACCAGGTGCACAAGAAAGATGTAGAAGAAATTGTTAAAGCACTGACCGCGGAAGAAAAATATGGCTTTTCTGCTAAAAAGGCACATATGCTCTGGAGAGATATGGCTGATTTGAACGTATGGAAATATGAAAGAAACATAGAGAAACTGGATATTATGAGCGACAAAAACACCATGAGAGTCGCTTTAAGAACAGGCATTCTTCAATTCCGTATTCCTTTACTCGCCAGTTTCTTAGATGTTTTTTGTTATCAATACTCCCTGGTTGACAGATTGAACCGCCTTGCCTGGAGAAAAACATGGGAAGAGTGGGGCAAAATTCCCAGCAACCACAGACCACCAACACCAGCATCAATGGATTACCTCATCTTCAGGCTCGGTAAGATAGCCTGTCGCCCCAATAAACGCTTTTGCCCTCCCGGGAAGAATATAAGTGTGCAGAAATTAGAGAGCCTGATTCCACAAGACCGCTTGATTTTTACAGATAGCAGGTATTGTATCTTTAGTAATGTTTGCCGGGTAGAAAGAAAAATGTTAAACGCCCCTAATAGTATCTCCATTGAGGGAAGAACAGGCTGGAAAAGCGGAAGGACAAACCAGGACGGCGGAGGTGGCGTTTCGTCGTAAGAAAGATTCCTAAAAAGTCTGTCAGATTTCTCAAAATTCTTTCATACATATTTTCCCCAACACGGTACTTTTTCTGTCGCAGTTGACACCAGCCGGGCAGACAGGATAAAATTTGTTTTCAAATGAAAATTCTTATCCAGCAGGGCTACCTTCTTGACCCGGCCAGTAAGCGTGAAGGCGTTTACGATATTCTCATAGAAGAAGGTTACATCAAAAGCATTAAAAAATCTCTTTCCGTAAGAAAAGCCCTAATTATTCCAGCGAAAGGTTGCCTTGTTTTTCCCGGGCTGATAGATATCCACTGCCATCTCAGGGAACCAGGCCGGGAAGATGAGGAAACTATTGAAAGCGGCAGTAAAGCTGCAGTTGCCGGAGGTTTCACGACTCTCTGCTGTATGCCCAATACCGATCCTGCCCTGGACAACAAAGTCTCCATCCGTTTTGTCCAGGACCGTGCCAGTAAGGCTGCCTGCCGGGTTTTACCCGTAGGGTGTATCACGGTGAAAAGAGAAGGAACATTGCTGGCTCCTTATGGCGAGATGGCGGCTGAAGGAGCTGTGGCTTTCTCGGATGATGGCTCCTGTGTGATGGATAGTCTTGTCATGCGCCGGGCTTTGGAATATACCCGACTGCACCAAAAACCGGTTATTTCTCATGCTGAAGATGCTGCTCTTTCTAAAAATGGTGTGATGAATGAGGGAACTCTTTCTGTCCGGCTGGGACTGCCAGGAATCCCCAGGCAGGCTGAAGAAATTATGGTCGCCAGGGATGTTTCTCTGGCAGGTCTTACCGGCGGAAGACTGCACCTGGCACACCTTACCACAGCTGAAGCTGTCCAGATTGTCCGGAAAGCCAGGAAAAAGGGGCTATCAGTAACAGCAGAAGTTACTGTCCACCATATTACTTTAACCGAGGAGGCAACAGCTGGTTACAATACCCAGGCTAAAGTTTCTCCTCCTTTACGTACCAGACAGGACATCCAGGCCCTGATAGAAGGACTGAAGGATGGCACCATAGACTGCCTGGTTACCGACCATGCTCCACATGCTGATGAGGAAAAAGAAACAGGATTTGAGAATGCTGCTTTTGGGATAATCGGTCTGGAAACAGCCTTGCCTCTGGCCTGGCGACTGACAGAAAAGGAATTAAAACCTCTTCAGTTGATTGCGGCTTTCACCACTAACCCGGCTAATGTTTTAGGACTGGCACCAGCCCAGATAAAAGAAGGAGAGCCTGCGGATGTGGTAGTTTATGACCCTGATAAAAAATGGGTCTACCAGAAGGAAAAAATTGTCTCCAGGAGTAAAAATTCGCCCTTTATTAACTGGGAACTCAAGGGAAAAGTTCTTTACACTCTGGTTTCTGGAAAAATCGCCTACCAGGACGAAGAAAGCAAATGAATTTTAAAGACCAGGTTGTCTGGTACAGCGCACAGGAAAAGCCATTCCGTATTTCTGGTTTCCCCTGGCTAAAGCAGGATAAATGTTACCGTCGTTTACCCCTGAAATCATCCTGGGCTATCCCGCCGGCAGTAGATTCCCTGGCTAACAACACTGCAGGTGGCCAGCTACGGTTCCAGACAGATTCCCCGTTGATACAGCTGAAAGTAACACTCCTGGGTCCTTCTGATATGTACCACATGCCTGCAACAGGTCAGAGCGGTTTTGACTGCTATGTTGGTCCGGTTGGTAGATGCTGCTATCTGGCTACAGCCGCCGGGAAGCCCTCTGATGTGGAATACCAGGCTACCCTGTTAAACCTGCCAGAAAAGAAAATGAGACTGATTACCATCTATTTCCCTCTCTACCAGGGCGTGAAAAATTTACTTCTTGGTCTTCTCCCGGGTGCCAGGCTTTTGCCACCACCTGCTTTTTCTGGGGGTCGCATCATTGTCTACGGAACTTCTATCACGCAGGGCGGTTGTGCCAGCAGGCCTGGCATGGCTTACACCAACATTTTAAGTCGCCGTTTTAACCATGAATTTATCAATCTTGGTTTCTCCGGAAGCGGCCGGGGTGAACCAGAAATGGCAAGAATTATTTCTGAAATTCCGGACCCTGCCTGTTACTTCCTTGACTACCAGGCCAATGCGCCTGACTTACGAGCGAGTCTTCCAGAATTTATACGGATTTTGCGGGAAAAGTATGCCCGCATACCTATTTTAGTTATTTCCCGCATTCCCTTTTCCAGAATCTGTCATGAGAGTTCTGTGAGAAAAGATTATTTTCGTTCCAGAAACTACCAGGCCAGACTGGTCAAAAAACTTCAACACCACGGGGATAAATTTATCTTTTTCCAGGATGGTTTTAGGCTGCTGGGAAAAAAAGACTGGCAGGAATGCACTGTGGATGGTGTCCACCCCACAGATTTAGGATTTCTCAGAATGGCGGATAATCTCACCCCAGTCTTGAAAAAAATTCTTAAAAAATCACCTTCTGGAAGGTAGTTTTTTCCCCAGGAAAACATTCCTTCCTGCCTGCTGCAGGATTTCCCCGGCCAGATACAGAGACCCGCAGATGACCCAGTCTTCTTTACTTTCCTTTACCATCTGCCAGGCTTCTTTCACGCCTGTGACAACCTTTACTTTTTCCTCTGGCTGGTACCGAAGAATGTATGCTGCCAGAACTTCAGGGGAGATTGCCCTTTCTGTTTTCAGTCCGGTAAAAACAAACTTCTTACTCCAGGGCAGCATCATACGCAACATTTTCTGCCACTGTTTATCCTTGAGGATAGCAGTTAAGACAGAAAATTTCTTTCCCGGATATACATCCTCTAAAGTCTCATGTAAAACTTCCAGGCCGGAACTGTTATGTGCACCATCAAGAAGAAGCAAGGGCTTACGCCTTAAAATCTGTAACCTGCCTGGCCAGAAAACTTTTTTCAGGCCAACTCTAATTGCCTTCCGGGGAATGGACAGTCCCATTTTGTTTAACTGCAGGCTTGCCTGGACAGCCAGAGCCATATTCTCCACCTGATGCCTGCCAGTCAGCCGGGTTTCCAGACCGGTAAAACTTTCTTCTCCGCTAAAATCAAACTGGAGTCTTTCCAGATTCATCTGCTTCATCTGGCCGAGAAAATCCCTGCCATGAACTAAAAGTTTTGCCTGTTTATCTCTGGCTACCTGCCTTATCACCTGCAGGACTTCTGGTTTTTGACTGGCAGAAATCACCGGTTTGGCTTCTTTAATAATTCCGGCTTTTTCCCTGGCAATATCCCTTTGCGTCGGACCAAGATATTGCATATGGTCCAGTCCCACCGTGGTGATAACAGAAAGGCTGGCCGGGACAACATTGGTAGCATCAAAACGGCCACCCATACCCACCTCCACCACTGCTACCTCTACCTTCTCTTCGGCAAATGCCAGAAAAGCCATCACCGTAAGAGCCTCAAAAAAGGTAGGAGTGAGATGGAAGGGAGAATTTTCTACAACCTGCCGGACTTTTCTTAAACCTGTCCGAAATAAACGTCTGGAAATGGGTCTTTCGTTAACAAAAATTCTTTCCCTTATATCCACCAGGTGCGGACTGGTGTAAAGGCCTACCCGATAACCAGAAGTTAGAAGAATCCGGGATAAGGCTTTTGCCACAGAACCTTTCCCGTTTGTCCCTGCCACCAGGACAGAAAGGTATTTCTCCTGCGGCTGACCGAAATGTTTAAGCAGAGCAAAGGTCCTGTCCAGACCAAGTTTTATTCCGAAATCATTAAGCCTTTCTAAGAAAATACGGTCGCTTATTTGCCGGGAAGAATGAAGAATCATCGTTTTGCAGGCAGGGTTGGTATGTTAATGGATAATATCCAGTATTCTGCTGATGGTGGATTTCAAATCCTTCCTTTCTACAATCAGGTCAATCATGCCCCTCTGATACAAAAACTCGGAACTCTGGAAACCAGGTGGTAACTTCTGCCGAATGGTCTGCTCAATAACCCTTGGTCCGGCAAAACCAATCAACGCTTTCGGTTCAGCCAGGATTATATCTCCTAAAAAAGCGAAACTGGCAGCTACCCCGCCCATTGTCGGGTCAGTCAAAACCGAGATGTACACAAGCCCACTGGAATGCAATCTCCAGACAGCAGCTGCAGTCTTAGCCATCTGCATGAGGCTGAGAGCACCTTCATACATCCTGGCTCCTCCACCACCGCCGGAGACAGAAACCAGGGGTGTTTTTTTCTCCAGGCATAACTCACAGATACGGGCAAATTTTTCTCCTACTACTGAGCCCATACTTCCCATAATAAAGTGCGGGTCTAATATCGCCAGACAAGTCGGAAAACCACCAATTTTGGCTTCCCCCACAACCATGGCTTCCTTCAAATTTGTCCGCAGCATATCTTCTTTCAGCTTATCCACATAAGAGCGCACACCTACAAACTGCAAGGGGTCAGCCGAAATAATGTCCGGCCACAGTTCCCGGAAACTGCCAGGGTCTGCCAGCTGCTCAATCCTCTCCCCGGCTGTAAGCCGGCCATACGCTTTGCAATAAGGACAGACCTTTAACAGTTCCTTCCATTTCTTCTCATAAATAATCTTTCCGCAATGCTCACACTTCACCCAGAGTTCCTTTTTCGCCTCTGGTTTTTCCCTCGGAGTCAGGCTGGCATACCGTTTCCGGAAAATCATACCTGCACCCCTATCTGGCGGAGAACCTGCTGCAGTTTTTCCATAGTCTGGGGTTTCGGACTGGTTAAAGGCAACCGCAGTTCAGGTTCAATCATTCTCATTAAAGACAGCGCTCCTTTTACCGGGATAGGATTTGTCTCTATAAAGAGAGCTTTAAAGAGAGGGTAGAGTTTTTTATGAAGAAGTCTTGCCTGTTCTAAGTTTCCTTCCCGCATTTTTCTGGTCATCTCCGCCATTAACCGTGGTACCACGTTGGCAGCCACGGAAATCACTCCTTTACCTCCCACAGCCATAATCGGTAAGGTCATAGAATCATCACCGGAATAAACTTCAAAGGAGCTGGGACAGAGTGTCAGAATCTGACTTACCTGGTCCATACTGCCACTGGCTTCCTTGATACCAACAATATTTTTGATGGTGGCCAGTTCAGCCACTGTTTCCGGAAGGATAGAGATTCCTGTCCGGGAAGGGACATTGTAAAGAATAACAGGCAGCCCTGTATTTTCCGCTACTAATTTGTAATGCTCGTAGAGGCCTGAAGGAACTGGTTTATTGTAGTAGGGAGTAATAAGTAAGGCAGCATCAGCACCGGCCTTTTCTGCTGCCTGTGTAAGGGAAATCGCTTCTTTCGTATTATTAGAACCGGTACCAGCAATCACCGGAACACGATGGTTTACCAGCTCTACCGCACACTTAATTATTTCACAGTGTTCTCTGTGGGACATGGTGGCCGGCTCTCCGGTGCAACCGCATGTAAGAATCGCTGATGTTCCATTCTTTATCTGAAAATCAATCAGGCGCTGATAGGCCTCCCTGTCAAACTTTCCTTTTTTAAACGGGGTCACCAGCGCTACCACTGAATCCTGAAACATATCCTCCCCTTCTTACAAAATGAAAACCAGAAAGCAGTAACGACCACCACTGGCAGAGCGCATTTTTTCTTCTAACTGCTTCTGCATGGTCCTCAGTTCCTGCAAATATACAGAGCTATCTACTTTGATGACTAATTGCTTACCCCTAACTGTTTCCACATAGGAATGACTTCGTAGGTGCTGGTTGACGATTTTACACCATAGAGTTTCTGGATTGTGACAAATTCTTCCGGCATCATTGTCACCTTCTAAATTTTCCAGAACTTTTCTCACTGTAGACTGGATGTGCTCTACCCCATAATTTTCATTCCAGTTTCAAAGGCATAGCAACATAGAGATAATCCTCATTATCCTGTGGTCTCAGCAGTACCGGTTTCTTGTCACTGGAAAAGGCAATAATGACTTTTTCGCTGGTGACACACTGTAAGAAGTCTAAAAGATAATCAGGGTTGAAGGCAATCGGCTGGTCCTGTCCCTGGTAGTCCACAGGAAGTTTTTCCTGTGCTTCTCCTACCTCTGGATTGCTCACCGAAAGGATAATTTTTCCTTTAGAGAAAACGAATTTTACCTTATTATATCTTTCTGTGGTGAAAAGGGCAATCCTTTTCAATACCAGTTCCAGCTGGTCTTTAACAGCCACAGCAATGTTTTGCTTTTTCTCATCAGGGATTACTTTTCTGTAGTCCGGAAAGTCTTCACTTCCTTCTAAAAGCTGGGAAATGATGTAGGTGGTGTCTATCTTTAAAAAAATCTGGTTTTTACTAATACTTAATTCTACATTTCCCTCCTTCAGTAAATTAGAAAGGTAGTTCAAAGCCCGGTGAGGGAGTAAACACTTGACGTTTTCCGGTAGTTTTGTTTCTAATGTTTTTTGTACAAGGGCAAGTCTTCTGGTATCGGTGGCTACAAAGTTCCAGCTATTCTCTTTAATATCCAGAAGAGCTCCCCGGAAATGAGGCCTTGGTTCTTCAGGATAGATACAGAACTTTGTCTGGTCAATAGACTGTTTCAGTAGTGTAGCAGAAACGGAAAACGATATTCCCGCGGTAAACTTCGGCAGTTTGGGAAAGTCTTCTATATTTGGAGGGAAAAAGTTGTAGACAGAATTTTCTGTTTGTAGATTCACCTGGTTTTCGGTAAGGTAGAGTCTTATTTCTTCATCAGAGATCTGTCTGGTGAGAGAAAGTATTTTTCTGGCTGGAAGAAGGGTACTGCCTTTTTTTACCACCTTAGCCTGGCAGGAAGTTTTAATTGTTGTTTCTAAGTCAGAGGAAGTAAATGATAGTTCGTTTTCTTTTGCTTCCAGAAGAACAGAGGAAAGAGAAGCAATAGCAGGTTTGGAAGGGACAACAGCGCAGTTTGTTTCCAGGTTACGCTGAAAAAGTTGCCTGTTTACTATTAGTTCCATATTCCTCCCCGGTTATAGTAGAAAAAAGTGTTGAGATTGTGGATAAGTTGTCTAAAACATTATCTCCTTTTGTGTTAGTATATTCTTTTAATGTGTAAAAATCAACTCTCTGTTAAGGTCCTTTTTATTTGCTCCAGGACATTACTGAGATAAGAATCCTGGCTTGATTTTGATTTTATCTTCCTGTACGCATGGATGACCGTGGTATGGTCCTTACCTCCAAACTCCTCAGCAATAGCCATCAGGGAGTAATCTGTCAGCTCCCTGGCCAGGTACATAGCAATCTGGCGCGGGGTAAGGATATCCTTCCTGCGCGTACGGCTTGTAATTTCATGGGTAGAAATATGAAAGAAAGAGCAAACCTTCTCCATAATAAGGTCGAGGGTCACCTTCTTTTTTTCCTTCTGGTAAAGGCCCTTGATTACTTCAGCAGTCAACTCTAAGTTAATCTCCTGATTGAGTAAACTGGAAAAAGCGAAAAGTCTGTTGAGTGCTCCTTCCAGGAGTCTGATGTTATCTTTAATCTGCTCAGCAAGGAAAAAGATAACTTCATCCGGCACAGTTAAAGACTTCAGCTGGCATTTCTTCTTGAGAATAGCTACCCTGGTTTCAAAATCTGGAGGTTGGATGTCCACCACCAGTCCCCATTCAAACCTGGAGACCAGCCTTTTTTCCAGTTGAGGTATCTCCTTGGGCGGTCTATCACTGGAAAGAATAATCTGTTTCCGCGCATCATAGAGAGTATTAAAAGTGTGGAAGAATTCTTCCTGAGTACCCTCCTTGCCAGCAATAAAATGGATATCGTCAATGAGAAGGATGTCCAGGCTACGAAACCTGTTGCGGAAATGTGATGTAGTTTTGGTCTGGATAGCCTGGATAAAAGCGTTAACAAAGACCTCACATGGTAAATAGGTTGTCTTTCCGCTTTTCTGTTGCTCGGCGAAGTGACCGATAGCCTGCATTAAGTGAGTTTTTCCCAGACCTACCCCGCCATAAATGAAAAGGGGATTGTAAGCAGTACCCGGGGTTTGAGCCACTGCCAGAGCCGCAGCATGTGCCAGACGGTTAGCAGGTCCCACGACAAAGTTTTCAAAGGTATAATCTGCATTCAGGTTGCTGCCTGAAAATTGCTGGATTGCCGTGTCGTCGTCATAGGAGTACTGAAGGGTGGGTTTGAAACCAAGAATTTCCGCAAAACATTCCAGCAGCGGTTCGGTAAAAGCAGCAAATCCCTTCTGGAAGGTTCTGTTCGGTAAAACCAGAATAAGAGTCTGATTATTCAGGGCCGCCGGGATAACTGGTTTAATCCAGATATCAACAGCCCTGGTGTTGCCTATCCTGGTACTGATGCGGGAGAGAACTTTCTGCCAGATAGCTAAGAGATTTTGCTGGTCCATATTTTTCTACATCTTTCACACAGATTTTCCACAGCACTTTTTATACTTTTTACCGCTGCCACACGGACAGGGGTCGTTGCGTCCAACTTTCTTGACTCTTACCGGAATTTGCTGTCCGGGACCCGGACTAACAGCAGAGACTGCCTGGTCACTTCCAACAGTATCTGGCTGTTTTTCAGCTTCCGGGGTTTTGGCAAAGTGGTCTACGGACTGGTGAACATAGCCAGCCACTTTTGGGCCAGCAGGTTTGGTGAAAGCAAGCTGGGTTGGGGAAACCTGGACCCGGAGAAGACCTCCCAGAATTTCTTCTCTGGCAGAAGAAAGTAATTCCTGAAAAAGAGCATAACCTTCATGTTTATAAGCAATCAGAGGGTCACGCTGGGCATAGGCACGCAGACTGATACCCTCCCGCAGTTCATCCAGATTACGCAGATGAGACCGCCATTTAGTATCAATCACCTGTAGCATAATAATTTTTTGAACTTCCGGTAGAACCGGACCCAGAGTTGCTTTTTTCTCCTGGTAGGCATTTACCAGGGCATTCTTAATTTGCTCACACAGACTCTCGCACCAGGCAGGATACTCTGCCTTAATCTCTGGTCTGGGAATATTAAGTACCAGACCAAAGCTGGTATGTAAATAATGCAGAAGTCCTTCTATATTCCAGGAATCATAAGGTAGTTTCTCGTTAAGATACTGCTGCTTCAAACTGTCTACTACAGAAGAGGCAAACTCCTCCACATATTCCTCCAGATGACGGCCTTCCAGGATATCCTGTCGCAGGGCATAAACTATCTTTCTCTGTTCATGGAGAACGTTGTCAAACTCCAGCAGCTGCTTCCGGATTTCAAAGTTTCTGGCTTCCACTTTTTTTTGGGCATTGTTGATTGTCCTGGTAATCAGGGGATGGGTGATTTTGTCACCTTCAGGAAGTGTTGACATGATTCCTGCCAGCCGTTCTGCCCCGAAAATCCGCAGAAGGTCATCTTCCAGGGAGAGGTAAAAACGGGAAGAACCAGGGTCTCCCTGTCTGCCAGCCCGTCCTTTCAGCTGGTTATCAATCCGGCGTGATTCATAGCGTTCAGTTCCGATGATGTGAAGTCCCCCGGCATTTACCACCTTTTCATGGTCTTTCAACCAGGGAGTGCGGTACTTTTCCAGGATAGTCTCATAAAGTTCTTTAAATTCTTTCGGGCTTTTCTCCAGTTCTTCCTTGGCTTTCTGCCACTGACTCTCCAGCTGGCTGCGGGAGAGTTCATAATTTTCTCTGGCCTGGTTCAGCGCCTGCTGATACTCCGCCAGCAATTTTTCGTATTCCGCCACAGCCGCTCTGTATTCTTTTTCTGCCTGGTGATATTCCTGACCACCCAGGCTATAGAGAATTTCCTTTTCCAGACTTTCCAGACTATCCATAAACTGACGATAGGCAGCTGATTCCCGGGAAAGATGCTCGGCCAGAACGGATTTCAGCGTAAATTCGTCCTGCGCCTCAGAGATTCTTTTTCCCAGGTTCTGTAAAAGGTTCCGGTAGTGGCTGGCTTGCTGCCTGAAAAGATGGGCAGGCTTGCTGGCAGAAAGCTCCTGGCTGAGCAGTGGTGCTATTGTTTTCTCGTAGTTTTCTAAAATCTCCTGGTATTGCTGTATCTCTGCGGTGATGGTTTTGACAGCCACCTCCTTTTTCTCCGGTGGTTTTTCCAGAGTCTGAACGAAAAGCCCGGCCCTGTCCTGAATCTGGTTTCTGGTGACAATACCAAACTTACGGCGGCAGGCTTCCCGGAAGTTATCCCAGTCCCGGTAAGCCCTGTTCATGCTCTCTTTGTATTCTTTCAATCTTTCAGGTTTCTCCTTAAATTCTATCTGGGCCTGGTTATGGGCGGCTTCTGCTTCTTTATATTTTTCCCAGAGCTTAGCCAGCCTTGGCTCCAGCCGCTGATAGTCAGAACCACCAGCCTGCAGGAACACAGTGCGGTCCATGTTTTCTCTAACTTTCTGGTCCAGCAAGGAGAAGTTTTTCTCCTTCTCCAGCATGATGCCTTTTAGTTTTTCCAGGTCTGCTCTGAATTTTTCTTCAATTTCTTCCAGGGTCTTCTTGTAGTGGGCTTCCAGTTCGTTAATGGAATCCAGAAAGGTCTTTGGATTAGTCTGGGGCTTACTTCCTGCCAGGCGGGTTCTGATGTTTTGAATGGTTTCTTCCCGGGCTAAAATCTCCGGGTTGCCACCCAGGATAATATCTACCCCGCGGCCAGCCATCTGGGTGGCTATGGTGATTGCTCCTGGTCTGCCAGCCTGGGCAATGATGGCAGCTTCAGCCTCGTGATTTTTTCCATGCAGCACCCGGTGGACAAGCCCGCGCTGGGAAAGCAGGCGGCTTAATTTTTCTGCTTTCTCAATGGAGATGGTGCCTACCAGGACCGGCCGCTGGTTTTGATGCATCTGTTCAATCTCGGATAGGACGGCATTAAACTTCTCTTTTTCACTACGATAAATCTCATCGTCGTACTCGGTGCGTCGTAAAGGTTTATTGGTAGGAATAGCAATCACATCAAGCTTGTAAATTTCTTTAAATTCCACAGCTTCAGTCAGGGCTGTACCGGTCATGCCAGCAATCTTGGTGTAAAGCCGGAAATAATTCTGAAAAGAAATGGTTGCCAGGGTCTGGTTTTCGCTTTCAATGGTGACACCCTCCTTGGCTTCCACAGCCTGGTGCAGTCCATCGCTCCAGCGCCGGCCAGGCATTAACCGGCCGGTAAATTCGTCCACGATGATAACCTGGCCATTTTTCACCACATATTCCTTATCTCTCTGGAAAAAAGCATGAGCCCGCAGAGCCTGGTTAATACGATGTACCAGTTCCGTGTGCATCCCATCATAGAGATTTTGAATGCCCAGAAGATGCTCACATTTTCTGACACCTTCATCTGTCAGGGTCGCAGTCTGGGCTTCTTCGTCAATTAAATAGTCCATATCCCTTACCAGCTTCCGGACCAGACGGTCAATCTGGTAGTAAAGCTGGGGTGATTCTTCTGATGGACCGGAGATGATTAACGGCGTGCGGGCTTCATCTATCAAAATGCTGTCCACCTCATCAATAATCGCATAATTAAGCTGGCGTTGAACCTGTTGTTCTTTCTGGACAGCCATGTTGTCCCGTAGATAGTCAAACCCGAATTCACTTCCCACCCCATAGGTAATATCACAGTCATAAGCCTGTTTGCGGGTAGCTGGCCGGAGGTAAAGAAACCGGGAATCTGCTGGCATGTAGGTGGGGTCAAAGATGAACCCGGGAGTACCCAGGGGAGTTTTCTCATCCCGATAGGCAATGATGCAACCGACTGAAAGTCCCAGGGCGTGAAAGATTGGTCCCATCCATTGCGTATCCCTCTTGGCAAGGTAATCATTCACCGTAACCAGATGAACGCCAGATCCGGTAAGGGCATTCAGATAAAGAGGCAATGTAGCGACCAGGGTCTTTCCTTCCCCTGTAGCCATCTCTGCCACCTTCCCGTGGTGCAGCACCATCCCACCGATAATCTGGACATCAAAAGGTCTAAGTCCGATAGTACGGGCGGCTGCTTCTCTAACAAGGGCAAAGGCTTCTACCAGAAGGTCATCTAAACTGACACCTTCTTTCACCCTTTGTTTCAACTGCCGGGAGCGTTCAGCCAGTTGAGCATCTGTCAGTTGCTTGACCTGGTTTTCCAGCTCATTAATAAGCTTAAGGTTTTCTACGCATTTTTCCAGGAAAGCAAATTTTTCTGCGTTAAACAGGCGGTTAATAAAATACCTGGTACCAGGATTGATGCTTCTCAGACGGCTGAGGAGTTCTGCGTAGTAGTCCATTTGCGGCCCGGAATTTCAGGGGCAATCCTGGGTGTTTCTGGTTAAACTTTTAACCTTTTTGTTGCAGGTGTAGATACCTTTACTGTTTTTCCTGGTGCCGGGGGGCAGAATCGAACTGCCCACGCCAGCCTTTTCAGGGCTGCGCTCTACCACTGAGCTACCCCGGCTTTTCAGTGTAGCCTTAAGATACCAGAGCACAGTTTGTTTGTCAAGCAAAGAGCTTGTTTGTTGAGGAGACAGCCATATGGTAACATAAAACTGTGGAAATTGTGGAAATCCTGTGAAGAAAAATGGCAGGCAAAGATATTGAACGCTGGGTGAAGGGTGTAATTCTTTTCGGGTTAGGCGTTTTTGTTTTTCTGTGTTTATGGACATATAACCCTTATGATGTGACCTTTGCTTTCTGTCAGGCTGGCTACCCGCCGGAGAAACCAGTTAATTTTGGCGGACATTTTGGCGCTTATCTGGCGGGACTTCTTGTTTTCTTTCTTGGTTCCAGTGCTTATCTTTTTGTCTTTCTTCTGCTGGTCTTAGGCTGGAGCGTGCTCTGGGGAGATTTACATTCCTGGAAAAGAGAACTGACCAGCCTGCTGGGACTGCTTTTAGTTTGTGCAGTTTTGTTTTCTCTGGGCGGGAATGGCAGTTTTTCTGGTAAAGGAGGGCTGGCAGGGTTACTTCTGGCAAAAATCCTGAGCGGCTGGTTTGGCTGGAAGGGAGTCTACCTTGTTCTGGGACTGGCTATTTTAGGGTTTGTGGGACTTGGTCACAGGGTTTTTATCACACCTTTTCTTGAACTGCTGAATTATTCTCCTTCCTGGCAGGGGCAGAGGGAGAAAATGGTTTTGCCTTCAGAATTGGAAGTTGCGCCCGTTCTTAGAAAAAAGGAAGTTTCTGTAGCCAGAAAAAATGTTACTTCCCAGCCGTCTTCCCAGATTGTGCTAAACAATTCTACCCCTGATGTGTCTCCGGAGACAGAAAAGGAAAAGGCAGTTGTGAAAGCACCAGAACGTGTTAAACCTTCCCGCATTGTCTCCGGTTTCCAGCTTCCCTCACTGGATTTACTGAAAATAGGTAGTCCCACCCAGAAAGAAACCAGGGAAGACCTCGACCGTTGTGTACAGGTGATTGAGGAGACAATTTCCGAGTTTGGGATAGAAGGAGAAATTGTGCAGATTAACCAGGGTCCCCGGGTGACCATGTACGAATTGCAGCTGGCACCAGGTATTCAGGTTTCCAGACTCCACAGTATCCAGGACAACATTGCTATGAGTCTGAAAACTACCACCATCAGGATTGTAGCGCCGCTGCCCGGAAAATCCACTGTCGGGATAGAGGTTCCGAACAGGGATATCTCTATCATTTATTTAAGGGAGATTCTGGCAAGCAAGGAGTTTACCACCAGCAGGTCTAAACTGACTGTGGCTATCGGTAAGGATGTTATGGGCCGGCCCATTGTCTCGGACTTAAAACTGATGCCCCATTTACTCATTGCCGGAGCCACCGGTTCTGGCAAAACAGTCTGTATTAACTCCCTGATTACTTCCATCCTTTACAAGGCTTCTCCTGAGGAAGTACGTTTTCTGATGATTGACCCAAAGATGGTGGAACTGACTTTTTATGATGGCTTACCCCATCTTCTGGTGCCTGTGGTTACCAAGATAAGACAGGCAGTAGTAGCGCTGAAATGGCTTATCAGTGAAATGGAAAGACGTTACAGTCTTTTTAATGAGAAAAAGGTGAGAAACATTGAAAGTTATAACGCCCAGTATCGGCAGGAGCCTCTTCCTTACATTGTAGTGGTGATTGATGAACTGGCTGATTTGATGATGATTGCCAGAAACGATATTGAAAATAGCATTATCCGGTTATCCCAGCTTTCCCGGGCTGCCGGGGTGCACCTCATTCTGGCCACGCAGAGACCCTCTGTCAACGTGATAACAGGTGTTATCAAAGCCAACCTTCCGTGCCGGATTGCTTTTCAGGTTCCTTCTCGTTTTGATTCCAAAACTATTATGGACAACATCGGAGCAGAGAAACTTCTTGGCCGAGGAGATATGCTTTTTACCCCTCCCGGCAGTTCTCGTCCTTTACGGATTCAGGGCTGTTTTATCTCGGATGAGGAGATAGAAAGCCTGTGTCATTTTCTCAAGGAGCAGAAAGAAGCAGAGTATCAGATGGAAATTCTGGAATCTCCAGAAGAAGAAGAGGAAGTATCCGGTAGCACAAAACTGAGCCAGGAAGAAAATGACCTTTACAGCCAGGCGAAACGGATTGTCCTGGACACCAGGATTGCCTCTATCTCTATGCTGCAACGGAGGTTGAAGATAGGGTTCAACAAGGCTGCAGGCTTGATTGAAAAAATGGAAGAAGAAGGTATTGTTGGCCCCTATCGTGAAGGTAAACCCCGGGAAGTGCTGAAGAAAACCAGCGAATAAGGCAATTTTTTTCCTATGAAGAAATTCTATCTGGTAAGCCTTGGCTGCCCGAAAAATCTGGTGGATGCTGAGCAGATGATTGGTCTTCTTGCAGAAAAAGGTTACATTCTAACCCGGAGTGCACAGCAGGCAGATATTCTCCTGCTTAATACCTGTGCTTTTCTGCAGGAGGCTGTGGCAGAATCCTGTAGCTGGCTGCAGAAAATGAAAAGGTGGAAAAAGCAAAGAAGACAGAAGCTGATTGTCACAGGTTGCCTGGTTCAGAGATGGGGAAAAAACCTTTTCCGTGATGAACAGATAGACGGGCTTATGGGTACAGGGGACCCTGGAAAGATAAGGGATGTTGTCACCGGGGTTCTGGCTGGCAGGCGTGTTTTCCGTTTCTCCCGGGAAACATTCCAGCAGCAAGGTTCTTACCCCAGGCTGGTGACCACCGGAACTTATGCCTATTTAAAAATTGCAGAAGGATGCAGCAACTTCTGTCGCTACTGCCTCATCCCCAGTTTAAGAGGCGTGCTGCGTAGCCGTCCTGTGGATGAAATTTTGGCTGAGGCGGATGCCCTTTTTCACCAGGGAGTAAAGGAACTCATCATTATCGCTCAGGATACCACTGCTTATGGCCAGGATTTAAAACCTGCATCCAGTTTAGCGCAACTTCTGGAAAAACTGGGCAGGATAAGTTTCCCCTGGATAAGAATCCTTTATGCTCATCCCGGTCATCTCACAGAAAAGCTACTGCAGGTGATGGCTGAAAATCGGAGTTTCTGTCGTTACCTGGACTTACCCCTGCAGCATGCTCATCCGGAGATACTGAAGAAAATGAACCGGCCGGTTTTAGATTACCGCCAGTTAATACGGAAAGTAAGAGAAATGATACCGGGAATACACCTGCGCAGCAGTTTTATCGTGGGTTTTCCTGGAGAGAAAGAAAGGCATTTCCAGTACCTGGTGGATTTTCTTAAAGATGTGAAACTGGAAAAAGTAGGTGTTTTTGCTTACTCCCGGGAGAAGAAAACTCCAGCTTATGACGACCTGGGTCACCTTCCCTCAGAAGTTATCCAGAAAAGAAGAAATTATCTTCTCCAGGTCCAGAGAAAAATCTCCAGAGAAAAGTTAAAAAAGATGGTGGGTAAAACCGTTCGTGTCCTGGTGGAAAGAAAAAATGGTAAAAACTGGCTGGGCAGGACAGAATTTGATGCTCCAGAGATTGATGGACAGGTGATAATTCAGGCAGAAAGACTTACTCCGGGATCTTTCCTGGCGGTAAGGATTACCGGCAGTACTGATTACGATTTACAGGCAAAAGCAGAGTAGAAAGGGGATGTGGGAATGAAAAGAGTAAAGGAAGAACTGAAAAAGCTCCTTGGTCTTATCAGGGAAGAAGCTGGAAAGCATAATCTTTCCCCTGGCCAGGAAAGACAATCCCTGGTCTGGCAGGGAAAAGAACCTGATTTCTTACCCCTTTTAGTTTACGGCCCGGTACCGGAGCGGGAAAATTATGCGCGTTACGATTTAAAAGAACAGTTTTATGACCCGGAGAAAATGCTCTATGAACAATTGTGGACAGCCTTAGCAGTTTTAAGAGGAAAGGCAGATGGTTTACCTTCTGTCCGGGTTAATTTCGGGACCGGTTTTCTGGCATCTGTCTTTGGTCTTTCCCAGGAAATTTTTCCGGACAGAATGCCCTGGCTCCAGCAGCATCTAAACAAAAAACAACTTTTATCTCTTTCCCCGGAGAAATTAGAACCTTTAGAGGAAAAGGGATTACTTCCTGCCTGCCGGGATTACCTGAGTGTTTATCAGGGATATCTAAAGGAGACACCGGTGAAGATTTTTCTTCCAGACACGCAGGGGGTTTTTGACCTGGCACATCTTGTTTATGGGGATAACCTTTTCTATGAGTTTTATGATGACTTTGCTTTTGTGGAACATCTTCTAACTCTTTCTGCCTATGTCTACCAGCGTGCCAGCCAGATTATTAAAGGCTGGATCAAGGAACCGCTGAAAGCCAGTTACCACAGCAATTGTTTATATGCGGATGGTTGCGGTGTACGTTCCTGTGAAGACAGTACCACATTGCTTTCTCCTGGGCTGATAGAAAAAGTTTTACCTTTTTCACTGCAGGCAGTTTCACCTTTTGGTGGCTGGTTCCATTTCTGCGGAAAAAATGAATTTCTTCTGGAGAAACTTCTGCAGGCAGGAGAAGTGGTAGCAGTTAACTTCGGTAATCCAGAAAAGTTTTGCTGGGAGGAGACCCTTCCCGGAATAGAAGCTGCAGGAAAAGTCTATTTTGGGACAGTCCCCAGAAAAGAAGATGAATCATTGTCTGTTTATTTCCGGAGAATTCTTTCTTATCTGAGCCGTAAGGGTACGATTATTCTTATTGCCCCTGTCAGGTCCGGAGAAAACTGCTCTGATGCTCGTGCTTTCTGGTATGAAAGCCAGGAGAAAATTTTTAAATAAAGGAACGAGGTTGCGATGAAATTTGCCACCCTGGTCGCCAGAGCGCGTAAGGAAAAAGTAACACTTCTGGGCGTGGGACCTGTCTCAGAAAACGCAGTCATCTGTACTCTGGCTGTTGCCAGGGAAATGAACGCACCAGTAATTTTTATTGCTTCTCGTAACCAGGTGGAAACCCCGGAAATAGGGAAGGGCTATGTTAGAGGCTGGTCTCCAGGGGAAATGGCAAGATTTATCCGGGAAAATGCAGATGGAGCCGTCTATTTTCTGGAACGAGACCATGGTGGCCCCTGGCAGAGGGATGAGGAAAGAAATCCTTACCTGCCAGAAGAGGTAGCCTTCCGCCAGGCTTTGGTTTCCTACCAGGCTGATTTAAAAGCCGGGTTTCACCTTTTACACATAGACCCCACCCGCAGGAAAAATACCACCCTTGCTCAGGTTGTCAGGGATGCGGTTTACCTGATGGGCGAAATAGAGAAATATAGAAAAAAAATGGCTTTACCCCCGGTGGACTACGAGATTGGCACAGAAGAAAACTATGCCGGTGTGATGGAAGAAGAAAAATTCTGCTGGTTGCTACAGAATCTTCTTGGGAAACTCCAGAAAAAAAAGCTTCCCCGGCCTGTTTTGGTTGTGGGACAGACAGGGTCTCTGGTAAAGATGGACTGTAACGTCGGCTGTTTCAGTCCCCGGGCAGCTACCAGGATGGCTGCTTTGGCAGGTAGCTTTGGTGTTGGCTTGAAGGAACATAACACTGATTACCTGGAGGAGCATTTTCTTCTTCAGCACCGGCTTTCCGGTATCACCAGCGCTAATGTGGCGCCAGAATTCGGAGTTTTAGAAAGCAAGTTGCTATTAAAATTAGCCTCAGAAGAAGAACTTTTAAGGGAAAGGGGAAGAATTAGACATATCTCTGGTTTTAAGGAAGTATTTATTTCCAGAAGTCTGGCAACGGGTAGGTGGCAGAAGTGGCTGGACCAGGAAAGGGGAAATGTTAATTTAGAAAATGATTACTGGCGTTTGAAGCTTACCAGTATCTGCGGCCATTATGTCTTTGCTGACCAGGAAGTGCTGGAGAAAAGAAGCAGGATGATGGAAAATCTGAAAGTTTTATATCCGGACCCGGAAGGATTAATCAGAGAAGAAATCAAAAAGGCTTTACGCAAATACTTCCACTGCTTCGGGCTGGAAAATTTTCTGAAAGGAGAAAAATGAATATATTTTCTGACGGTTACCAGCCAGTAGAAGTAAAGGGTAGAAAGGTGCAGGAAGTTATAAAAGTCGGCTCTGTCCACAGTCAGGAAGATTCTCTGGAACTGGTTTTTTACCTTAAGGGAGAGAAAGACATACGGGGCATGGCAGAAAGACTGGCCAGGGATGAAACCACCGGTAGCTGGGTGGGAAAGGGAAGCCCGACAGCTTTATTCCAGAAAGCTATGGCGGACATAGACAAAATTTATGTTTACGGTAAAGGAGAAGGTGTCATTATCATGAGAACACCGCTTTCCAATACCCAAAAGGATAATCTTCTGTATCAGATAATGATGTTAGCTGTGGGTGGGCCTGTGCTGGAATTCGTGTATTATTCTTCTGTCGCCTTTTTAGATTTTCGTTTGCCAGAAAAAGTTTTGAAAAAGTTTCCCGGTCCGGGTTTTGGTCTGAAGGGGATAAGGAAGCTTTTGGGAATAAGATACCCCAGACCGATTATGGGTACTATTATCAAACCCTGCGCTGGCCTTACCCCGGAAGAAGTAGCAGAAAAGTGTTACCAGGCAGCCAGAGGCGGCTGCCAGTTCATAAAGGATGATGAGAAAATGCTTGGTCCAGAGTACTGCCCGGAGGAGAAAAAAATAAAACTGGTCTCTCAGGCTCTCCGGAAAGCATATAAAGAAACCGGCAATAGATGTATCTATGCCCCTCATCTGGTCGCCAGGGCTGATAAATTGCTGGAGAAAGCCAGAAGATTTATCCACTGGGGTGCCACAGGACTGATGCTCAATGTCATCCTCGGGCACAATATGGAAGTTTTACAGATGTTAAGGGAATGCCCGGATATTAATGTTCCCTTATACGCCCACAGTGGCGGCAGAAGTGGTATTTCCACTGGTCCCAGGCGGATTGACGATACGGTCTGGGTGAAACTGGTGCGGTTGGCCGGCGGAGATTTCTTCCAGCATGGAGTTTTTGGAGTGCAGGATGTCCATGTTTGTTCCAGGGAAAAAGGTCTGCTTAAGCATCTAATCCGGGTGATGAGGGAAGAAAAAACAGGAATTAAAGATATGATTCCGGTGGCTGCTGGCGGGTTAAGCCTGGAGAAAATACCGGAGAACCTGAGGGAACATTACCAGGAGAAATTCGGCTACGGAGTCGCACTTCTGGCTGGTTCTCATCTTTTGAATGACCCGGCAGGACCGGAAGAGGCCAGCCGTAAAATAGCCGGACTTATTGACAGTTTCTGCCAGCAGCCAAAAAAACACCGTTAAAATAAAGGATTTTGCGTTTCCTGTTGACGGGATTGACAGGAAAAAGAATCTTCAGGTAGAATTTTACTAATGGGTAATGTGAACCGCAGGTTGAAAAAACTTTTGCAAATTATTCTGGAAAAAAAGGGTGAGGATGTAAAAGTTTTAGATGTAAGAAAGGTTACCTGGATTGCAGATTACTTCATCATTCTTACCGGGACAACCCCTATACATACCAGATCTTTAGCAGAAGCTATCCTGGAAAAAATTAAAGAAAAGCCATCTTCTACAGAAGGTTTTGACGGTGGTTCCTGGATATTACTTGATTACCGCGATATTATGGTTCACATTTTTTTACCCCAGACAAGAGATTTTTATCGGCTGGAAAAGTTATGGGGAGATGCAGAGGAAGTCAAGCTTAACTTAATAGTTTTTTAATCTGGTCTCCTTTTTCTTTCAGTTCCTGATAGTGACAGGTTAACTGCAGGAATTCTTTTATCCTTTTTTCTTTCTCCTGCTGGTATTCCATCAAACTGTTCAATGCTTCGGCTAACTCCTTGAAGAAATCTTTTTGCCGCAAACGGATAGGTGTAAACGGTTTCCCTTCCTGGAAGTTGCGGAGTGTCTGTTCTATGCGGTAGATAGGACCTGCTATTCTGTGTAGATATAAGACTTCCAACACTCCAGTAAGAAAAATCAGGCTTACTAAGAGAAGAGCCAATCTTTTCCCCAGAGTATGGTTTATCTCACTAAGAATTTGTGCGGCCTGGGCTGCCAGTTTCGGTTCCGAAGTAGACATGGTCTCCAGCACAGTGTTGAGAGTTAAAGAGTAGGTGAACGTTCCCGTCAGAATTATACCTATAAGTAAAAGCCAGATGGCCAGGCCACTGAAGGCAAACTGTAAGGGTTTATTAATCAAATACCTTCTCCGGCGTATCTTAACCATTCTTCCCCCTTGACTTTTATTTACTGAATGTTAGGGTACTTATTGGATACCCAGGTGATATCCTGGTTAAAACCTTTGCCTCCTGCTTTTTTATCCCGGCCAAAACAGGTTATAGTAAAGTAGTCCTTGCCGGTTTTCAGGCTTGTTACTGAGGTCTGAATAATGGAGATATAGCAATAGTCTCCTATGGTACTGCGAGCCCTGACTTTGATAGTGTTGATACCGGAAAGCAAAGGGATAGGATTGTCAATCAGTTGTGGTACCGGGTGATTCTTGAATTCTGATTCCCGGACGACTTCCTGCCAGCCGGCAGAAGCAGTTTTCACACAGATATCGCAGGAAGTAAGAGAATAATTTTCTACATGAACTGTAGCCGTCCCCTGTTCAGCGTTAAAAGAAAAGTATTCTGTCTCCGGTGTCCCTTTGTAGCGAACCACTTTTACCGGGCCAAACAGGACATTTGTCTTTGTTTCCGTTACAGTTTCTTCTACCAGGGTGTACTGGTAAGGAGTATTCCAGGGGTCGTTTTTCAGGCTATCAATATAAGGTCCCTGCCATAACCGGGAAAAGCCAGCAGGTGGATTGTTTCTATCCCGGGTCAAATCACCAAGACAGGCAGGGTAACTTCCGGTATCATTCCGGACATTTTCCACAGCCATAGCCAGCTGGGAAAGATAAGCCCTGGCACTGACAATTTTGGCTTTAGAAATCACGGAAGAGATAACCCGGGCGGATAAGGCAGCCAGAATTAACAGAATAGCTGCAATCACCAGTAATTCGCCGAGGACAAAACCTTGTTTTCTTTTCATTTTTTTCCCCTGGTTGGTATTTTTTCTTTCTGCCATTCTCTGGCTACCAGCTGATCTGTGAGATGGCGCAGGAATAATTTTTTCGCCACCTCTCTGGAGGAAATCTCGCCAAGACTCTGGCGAATCTTTTGGTAGTTTAAGTGCCGGAGTGTTCGTTCTGGCATCTGTTTTATCAATTCCTGAAGAAGAACTTTTTCTTTCTTCGTTAGGTTGAGCTTTGCTCCCAAACTTTTCTGGTGTCCCAGATACTGCCAGGCTTTTTCAAACTGTTCTACCGAGAGTTTCATTTTTTTTTCCCTCCGTTAAAGTATCGGAAGAAAACCTTTTCTTGTTTAATGTTACACCCAGCACCATCCGCAGAGAAGAAACAGCATGGCCATGAAGTTGACTGATACGCCCCTTGCTCAAACCCATTACTTCGCCAATCTCGTTGATGGTCAATCCCTCATAGTAATAAAGGGTGAGAACAAGTCTTTCTCGTTCCGGGAGAGCCGAAAGCGCCCTGGTTAGTTTTTCCAGCCGTTCATCCTTTTCTAAAATTTCTACTGGATTCTCCATTTGTCCTGCTCTGACAAATAACTTTTCTTCGCCGCCAATAAATTCTTCTAAGGAAATCAAACTGATGGGTACAAGGTAGGCTAACCAGGTACGATATCTTTTTTCCTCCACCCCCAGGGCTTTAGTTATCTCTTCATCAGTAGGGATTCGTCCGAGTTTTTGAGACAACTGCAGAAATGTTTTTTCAAAGATTTTTCTTTTACGCCAGCGGTAAGGAAAATTCAGCCGGCGCAGGTTATCCATAATCTCCCCACGAATACGGGAAATAGCATAAGTTTCAAATTTTACACCCCGGGCAGGATTAAAGCGGCTTAGAGCATCAAGAAGACCGATAACACCCCAGCTGACCAGGTCTTCATAACTGCAAAGTCGCGAATTAAAAACAGGGATAGTGGAAGCTACATACTTAGCCAGGGGAAGATAATGAACCAGAAGGAAGTTGCGGGAGACAAGGTTTCCTTTCTTTTTAAATTCCTGCCAGTGTCTGGAAATTTCCCTGATTTTTTCTTTTTCCAAATACTTTCCTCCAGCAATATTATATCCTTTACCAGGGATTTCCTGCCAGATGTTTCCAGAGACACCTGTTTTCCGTTATAATTTAAGAGGAAAGGAGGGGGTTATGCTGCAGCTTACTGAGGGGCAAATAAAAGCCATAGAAAGCTACCTGAAAGAGAAAAAGTCTGCAGGGTTAATTTCTGGGGAGTTTTATAAACTGGCGAGAGAAAATGTCTTTTCCCACCTGGAGAGCTGGCAGAAAGAGGAGATCATCACCAGGCTTGTGCCGGGCTTTGCTGAAGGTTTAAGACAGGCTTTCCAGGAAGGAAGAATTGACCACATCATCTATTCTTACCTGGACGAGATTGCCTTCGGAACAGGGGGCATCAGGGGGCTGGTCGCTTTTACAGAAAAGGAGTTAGAAGATTTTGCCCGGAGAGGAAACAAATCTGCCATCTTACGCGGTCCCAATACCATTAACGAGGTTGTTCTTTTGCATAAGTCTGCCGGTGTTGCCAGGTATGCGGCCAGCAAGAAACTCCGCCAGATTGTAATCGGTTATGACAACCGGGTTCAGGGACGTTTCTTTGCTGAACTGGTGACTTCTCTTTTTCTGAGAGAGGGTCTTGATGTTTACCTTTTTGACAGGGTATGTTCCTTCCCTGAACTTACCTTTGCCATCCCCTATCTGAAAGCGGATATGGGTATTCTTATCTCTGCCAGCCATAATGATAAACGTTACAATGGCTACAAACTGGTTTCTGCTACCGGGGCACAGTTCAGTGTGGTTGCCCGCAACGAGATTTACGAAAACTTTATAAAAAAAGTCAGCCTGGCAGAGATAAAACTGGCTGAGCCTTCCGGGGAGAAAGCCGGCCGGCTGACATTGATAGGAGGAAAAACTTCAGCCCGGAAAGATAGAAAAGTTAAGTTCATTGATATCCAGACACCGCACCTGGCTCATATCAAGAATTTCATCGTGGATAAGGATCTGGTTCGAAAGTACGCAAAAAAGATTTTCCTCGGGTATTCTGCCTTCCATGGAGCAGGGCGTTTCTCAGTTCCCAAAATCTTGAAGGATTTAGGATTTAGCCACCTGAAGGTTATCCACAGTCTTAACAAAGTTGATGGTCTTTTTCCCTGTTTCCTTTTAGAACAACAGCCGGACCCTGGAGACCCGGTTGCGGCTTCCATTGCGGTGAAAGAGTTTATCCGGGAATACGGCAGGATGTCTTTTAGAAGACTGGACCTTCTTATCGGGACAGACCCGGATGCTGACCGGACAGGAATAATTATCAAGGTGCCAGCCAGCCAGAAAAAAGTGTATAAAGAAATTCTGGCCCGGCCGTCCCACATTCTCCTGCCCAAAACTCTCCAAAAACCTGTATTGGAAGGTGACTGGTTACTTCTGGATGCTGATTTAGCCTGGAGCATTCTTCTCTGGTACCGTCTGGAAAAGAAAAGACTGTCCGGAGGAGATTTCAGCGGAGATTTCATTGTTATGAACCACTGTACCAGTGATGCCTTAGCGGCGATTGCTCTGAAATACGGGGCAGGTGTAATCAAAACCTGGGTAGGGTTTGCCATGATTTCCGAATGTATTGAGCGCGTCTGGGGCGGAGAAGAAGTTTTGCCTGAAAAGTATCCCCACCTGATTTATCAGAGTATCGCCATGGAAGGAAGAAGAATTAACATTGGAGCATTTGAACAATCCAATGGCTTCAGTATCTTTGGTGGACCACCCCGAGCTGGAGAAAGGCTGGGCGAAAACGGACATGTCCGGGATAAAGATGGTACTTTAGCCGCAGTACTTCTGGCAGAGGTAGCAGCCTATGCCAGGCAACAGGGTAGCAGCCTTCTGGAGCTGATTGACAGAAAGATTTATCTTGACCCGCAGATTGGATTGTTTGCCAACTATTATGAACCTGAACCTTACTGGGGTCAGTATGAAGGTTTCACCGGGCTTTCCCGGAAGATTCAGGTTCTGAGAAAGGCTGATGAGATTGCCAGGAAAGTGGAATCCGGGGAAAGTGTTTCTCTGGGGGAGAAAAAAATTACCCGGGTAGAAATATACCGGACAGGAAAGTATGACCAGCTACACCACTGGAAAGGTTTTCCAGATGAAGGGATTCGTTATTTCTTTGGAGAAGGGGGGCTGAATTATTTAACCATCAGGCCTTCCGGTACTTCCCAGTGCCTGAGGATTCATATTCAGCTGAAGGCTGAAGATGTGAATGAAGAGAACCTGCTGTTTAAGAAAAAGGAAATCTACAGTAAGTGTAAAGAAACAGTGAGAATTTTCCGGCAGATGATTGGCCTGAAATAGGGAAGACTGATGGAAAACCAGCAGGTATTGAAAGTCTGTAATCTTCTCAAGGAGAAGGAAAGCCTGAAAGAGGAACAAATCCAGGTGGTGTTGAAGGAAAGAGAAAAAACAGGTTCCCCCTTTGGTTACCTGCTTATCAGGTTTGGACTGCTGTCAGCCGAGCGCTGGCATTCCTTTGTCCTGAGAGAATTGAAAATTCCCAGTCTCAACATCAAGGATATGGAAATACCAAGGGAGGTTCTGAATAGTTTACCGGAGTTTACCTGTAAGAGATACCAGGTTGTGCCTGTGCATAAAGGAGGTGGTAAGCTGGTCTGTGCTATGGTAGACCCTGCGGACCAGCTTGTCACCCAGGAACTGGAGAAAATATCCGGTTTGAAAATTGAGCCAAGATTAGCTAAGGAAAACGAAGTCCGGGAAGCAATTGAAAGATTATTTGCCCAGGGCAACCTGGAGATTATCTCCCCGGCACAGAAAATGGCTACTTCCAGCCAGTTTGTCTCACCTGTTAATGTGAGGGAAGTAAGTGAATCTTCAGCCGCCCGGGTGGTGGAGGAAATTGTGGCTCAGGCTGTAGAATTAAGAGCCACAGATATTCACCTGGAGGTGGAAGAGGAGAGCCTGCGGACACGTTACCGTATCAATGGACTTCTTTATGAATTTCCCTCCCCACCCTTAGAACTTTACTCCGCTGTTGTCTCCCATATAAAGGTCCTCGCCAATCTGGATATTGCGGAAAAACGTGTTCCCCAGGATGGCTACTTCAAGATAAGACTGCCCAGCCGGGATGTTGATTTAAGGGTTTCTACTTTTCCCACTATTTTTGGAGAAATGGTGGCACTCCGGGTACTGGACAAAACCAACATTCTTTCCGGGCTGGAGCAGTTGGGTTTTCTACCAGAAGTATTGCACCGCTGGCGCATGCTTCTGGATGAACCTTACGGAATGTTGCTGGTTACCGGACCTACAGGTAGTGGTAAGACTACCACCCTTTACTCTTCATTAAATGAACTGGACAGCATTCATCGCAAGATTATGACAGTGGAAGACCCGGTGGAGTACCACCTGAAAAATGTGGACCAGACCCAGATTAATCCCAAGGCCGGGCTAACCTTTGCAGCAGCCCTGCGTTCTATTCTGAGGCAGGACCCCAACGTGGTGATGATTGGTGAGATTCGGGATTTAGAGACTGCCTCCATTGCCTTCCGGGCTGCCCAGACCGGTCAGTTAGTTCTTTCTACCCTGCACACCAATACTGCTTGCGGGGCTGTCATCAGGCTTCTGGATATGGGTGTAGAATCATACCTGGTGAGTTCCTCCTTGATTGGGGTTTTAAACCAGAGGCTGGTCAGAACCATCTGTCCCCACTGTAAGGAGTTTTACCAGGCTTCTCCAGAGGAAGTGAAGGAATTATCCCTTGACCTTCTGGAAAAGCAGGTTCGTTATGCCCGGGGCAACGGCTGCCATCATTGTAAAGGGACAGGTTTTGCTGGTCGTACAGGTCTTTACGAGCTGATGGTGATGAACGAAGAAATCAGACGGCTGACAGTGAGGAATCCTTCTCTGACTGCCCTGAGGCAGGCAGCAAGGGCTTCCGGGATGAGAACCTTAAGAGAAGATGGGGTGCAAAAGGTAATCAGCGGAATTACCACCATAAGCGAAGTTCTCTACACGACAAAAAAGGAAGATGAATGAAGCTGGAGGTCATGTGACGGTAAATGTTTTCCACCAGAAGGGAAACTGGTACCGGGGCAATATCCATCTGCATACCACTTTTTCTGACGGAACCCTGACCCCTGAAGAAATTTGTGCAGTTTATCGCGCAGCAGGGTATGATTTCCTTGCTATTGCCGACCACTGGTATCTCACCGGGGTATCCCTGCACTGGCCTGACTTTGTCACTCTGCCAGCAGTAGAGTATCATGTCAGCAACTACCATATTGTTGGTCTGGGCTGTAGAAGTCTTCTCCCTTCTTCTGCCTCTGCCCAGGATATTATTGATGCGCTTAACCAGAGAGGTTGCGTGCCTATCCTGGCACATCCCTACTGGTCGGGAATCACTTCCAGCCAGTTGCTGGAGTTAAGAGACTTCCAGCATCTGGAGATTTACAATCATGTCTGTCAGATTACGAAAGGCAAGGGTTATTCCAGTGTGCACTGGGATGAACTTTTGCAGAGTGGTAGACGCCTGTTTGGTGTGGCGGTAGATGATGCCCACCACCGGCCGTCTCCCACCCAGGAGGATGACCTTACCGGAAGTTACATTATGGTTAAGGCTTCCGGACTAAACGGAGAAGAGATTCTGAAGGCGATTAAAGAGGGAAGTTTCTATTCCTCTACCGGGGTAAGCATCAAGGAAGTCAGCCTAAAAGAAAAAACCATCAGGGTGAAGACCAGTCCAGTAAAAGAAATCAGGTTCATTGGTCCGAATGCGCAAGGGTGCCGCGTTTCAGGCTGTGGCAAAGAGATAGAGTATGCGGAATATAAAATGGCAGGAACAGAACGTTATCTGCGTATTGAAGCCATAGATAGCCAGGGACATTATGCCTGGAGCAATCCCTTCTTTTTTTCGGAAATCTAATCCAGTTGTTGAAAAGAGATATTCCCGGGAAGATACTTTATCGCCTCAGCCACCACATCCCTGTGCCAGCCGTAGTTAACAGCCACATGGTGGATGTAAGGACCTTCAATAAAGCTTTTCTCCCAGCAAGCCCAGTTTTTCACTTTCATCCAGCCATAAGCATCACAGGTATAAGGACCATCTATGGTTTTTCCCTGTCCACAGATGAGGCTATAGTTTCCGCGGTCTCCGTCAAACCTTAAAACCGTTAACCGTCCTGGTTTTATACGCCAGTAACAGGAACCATGGGGCAGATTTTTCAGAATCCAGAAAGCAGAAATTTTTGGTTTTACTTTCGGGTCAATCATAGAAAGAGGAGTAAAGGTATGCCACAGAAGTACACCTTGATTATCCCGGGGATGTCTTATCGTTAAGTCAGCCAGAAAAATTGGTTCTTTTTCCAGAGAGGCAGCCTGCAGAATCACAGCACTGATGGCGCCGTGGATATCACTTTCACAGGCTACAGGAATGCCTTCATCGCTTACCAGAGCAGCTGCCAGTTCCATACCTGCCCCCAGTTTTTCTGCCAGACTCAAAAACGACTGAATAGCAAAGCAACTCAAATTTTCCTTTTCACTGAGACCAAGCAAATGGTCCCGCAGGGAGAGAAGATTCAGTAAAGGTTCCTGCTCAGTAAAGCAACTGAGGTCAAAACGTTGCTTCAGTAACTTAATCTCCTTCAGGTACAAACTTCTTTTTGTCCTGGCCTGCTTTAAAACTGTGTCCAGAAAACACACCATATCCAGCGGGAGAATCTCAATACCAAACTTTTCCAGCAGTTCCCCTTCATTGATGATTGTTGTCCAGAAAAAATCAATCCTTGTCCCGAGAAAACCAATCCTTAAAGAACGAAATCTCTTGTTCACCCAGGCAGCTGATAAAAACCGGAAAAGTCCCTGTTTAAAAGAAGGTTCTTCTATATGGCAGTTTTCGATGTAAGTAAACTTAACGCCGAGCCGGTGGAGAACTTTACTGGTGGCGAAAAGTCCACAGAGAGTGTCCCTTTCCCTGGTCCCATCTGGTAAAGGAGCCTGGTCCCGGGGACCCCAGAGAAGAACCGGTAATCCCAGTTGTTGTGCTATCTGACCGGCAGCGTGTTCTGTTCCGAAATTACAATGGGGCAGGAAGACAGCATCCAGGTTTTTTCTGGAAAGGAATTCCACCACCGGTTTCACATGTTTCTGGTCCCGCACCAGCCCATCAGGAAGAATGTTATCAATGGAGACAAAATTTATTCCCCATTTTTTGAGGTAGGATTCTATGATTATTTTTTGCCGTAATGCTTCCGCATGACTGAAGACAAACTTCCCGATGGGCACAAGACCGAGTCTTACAGCTTCCCATCCAGATTTACCTTTAGCGACTTTCATCATTTTTATTTTAACATGCCTGGCGGTTAAAATAAAATTGGCTGTTCCAGAAAAATGGCGTAAAATAAGAAAAGTATGAAAACAAGTAACTGGCAGGAGAAAGAGAGGAAAAAATTGTACCGGCTTCTGGGGGACCTGCCACCCAGAAGGAGAAAAATCACAGCCACCCTTTTGGAGAAAACGCAGTTTTGCGGCTACCACTTAGAAAAACTTATTCTTCATCTCAACGACCAGGAACCAGTACCAGCCTATTTTGTCCGGCCATTAAATGTTTCTGGAAAGATTCCGGGAATTCTTTATAATCACGCTCATGGTGGAAACTACGAGCTGGGAAAGGATGAGTTGATTTCTGGAAGGAAAGGGTTGCAGACACCGGCCTATGGTAAGGTTTTGACTGATTCCGGCTATGCTGTTTTATGTATTGACTGCTGGTGTTTCGGGGAAAGAAGGGGCCGGAGTGAGAGCGAGGTGTTCAAAGAGATGCTCTGGAAAGGAAAGGTTCTCTGGGGTATGATGGTTTATGATAGTCTGCGAGCCATGGACTATCTTGTTAGCCGGCCAGAAGTGGATGGGAACAGGCTGGCTACCATGGGTATCTCCATGGGTAGTACCATGGCCTGGTGGGTGGCAGCTCTGGATATTAGAATTAAGGTCTGTGTAGACCTTTGCTGCCTGACAGATTACCAGAGCCTGATAGAAGCCCGTGGTCTGGATGGCCATGGAATCTATTACTATGTCCCCTCACTGCTTAAATATTTCACCACAGCCAGAATAAATGCCCTGATTGCACCCCGATATCACCTCAGTCTTGCCGGAGATTATGATTTTTTAACACCTGTTTCCGGTCTGGAAAAGATTGATGCGGAATTGAAAAAAGTATACGCTGGCTTTGGTGCTTCTTTTGCCTGGCAACTGCAAAGATATCCTGTCGGTCACCTGGAGACAGCCGGGATGCGGCAGGAGGTAATGAAATTTTTACATCGTTACCTTTAAGTCTGAAAGGAGTGAAAGATGGTTATTTCCATTCTCATCCCGGTCTACAGGCAGCCAAAATTTCTGGGCGATATCCTGGCAAAACTGCTGGCTAACAGTTATCCAGCAAAAGAGATACTGGTGATTATTGACGGACAGGCAAACCCGGAGATAGACAAAGCCATAGAACCATACCGGGATAAAATAACTGTTTATGAAAATGGCGTGCGTCAGGGTAAGGTTAAATCCCTTAATTATTTAAGCAGAATGGCAAAAGGAGAAGTTCTTCTTTTCCTGGATAACGATGTGCAGTTACCTGAGGATAAGAATTTCCTTGCCAGATTAAGCCAGCAAGTAAAAGGGTATGATGTGGTGGAACTACCCAAGGAGGCAATGGCTAACAATTTTTTTGCCAGGATTACCAGTTATGATTTTCTCGCCGTCTCTATTCTCTCCTTCCTTGTTTCCAGGACTTTCCGAAAAAGTTTATTTCTCTGCGGGGCAGCATTTGCTATCAGGAAGAAAACATTTGCAGAAGTTGGTGGTTTCTCCAGGGTTATCTCTGAAGACTGGGATTTGATGTTGAAAGCTTTCCGGGCTGGAAAAACCTACTGGTTGGCGAGGGAATTGAAGGTAAAAACTGTAACTCCGGATAACCTGGAAGACTGGATGAGACAGAGAAACCGCTGGGCTTCAGGGGCTGCTCATTGCTGGAAAGAAATTTTAACCGATATCAGGTTACACCTGCGCGGTTTACCGATTATCATTAACATTCTTCTTTTTTCCTTCTTCCCGGTTGTGGTGGGACTGGTGATTAAGAAAATTCATATCATCAGCAAGTTTTTCCCGCTTCTGTTTGTTCTCACTCAGCACCTGAGTACCAACCTGGGGCTTTCTTCCAGTGTCTATCTTTTGTCTCTGATGTTTCTTATTCTTCAGGGTATAGGTCCGTTTCTGGTATCCATGCTGCTTTCGGTAACCACCTTTTTCCTTTTTTCCAGGGTTCTTGGTTTCCGCTTTTCCGTCTGGGAATTTCTAATCTACAGCGTTTTCTACTTTCCTTTTGTGGTCCTCATCTATTTTGTTTATTTTGTTCTCGGGAAAGCCCTTTCCCTTCAGCTGGACTGGCAGGTTGGTTGAAAGTCAGGCAGCAGATAAATGTCGTCATCGGTAGTTGTGACAGCTTTCCGTATTTTCCTCCTTCTCCCATCAACCTTTTTGACTTCTTCCCTTCTGGCAGAAGGAGTATAATAGAAATATCAAAAAAAGGACCGGCAAAAAGAAAGGCAGGTGAGAAAATGGGTTAAAAGATGGGATAAGGTTAATAAAATGAGCACTCTTTCTGAAAAAGAAAATTTGAGTATCGCCCGGATAATAGAAGTTCTGGAAGATGCATTTTTGTCAGCACTCCGTCTTTATCCACCAGAACCCACCTCTGGACTTGTGGAGCAACAGAAATGGTTTGCAAAATTAAGAAAATGAAGATACTAATCCAGACTGCTTCCGGAATTCAATCATTTTTCAGGAGAAGAAAAAATGTTTATTGATATCCATGCTCACGCATACCGTAAACCAGTACCTTTTGTGACACAGTTTCCCACGGCAGAGCAGGTTTTGGAAAGGTATGACCAGTTAGGTATTGAAAAGGGAGTATTGCTTCCGGTGGTCAGCCCGGAAGTTTATCTGCCACAGAGCAACGAAGATATCTTAGAGATGGTGGAAAAATATCCTGATCGTTTCATTCCTTTCTGCAATGTTGACCCCAGGGCGCTGACTAATTCTCCGGATGCTCCTCTGGATAAACTTCTTGCTTATTACCGGGATTTAGGTTGCAAGGGAATAGGTGAGATTATGCTGAATGTACCTGTGGCAGACTCCCTGGTGCAAAACCTTTTCAAGCATGCGCAGGAAGTGGGATTACCTGTTACCTTTGATGGTTCTGATAGGGTGGGAGGTGATTTTGGTCTTTATGATGACGTGGGGCTGCCGCAACTGGAGCATACTTTGCAACGTTTCCCCCATCTGATTGTGATTGCGCATGGTCCGGTTTTCTGGGCAGAGATTGCTCCTCTGGAAAGACCCGGTCTGAGGAAGTCTGTTTTCCGACCTGATGGGATTCAGGTGCATACTGATTATCAGTTAGGACCGGTTAAGGAAGAAGGTGTTGCGCCCAAGCTTCTCCGGCACTACCAGAACCTTTACGCAGAACTCTCTGATGCAGCAGCAGCCCTTGGTAGGGACCAGGAATACGGGCCAAAATTTCTCACAGAGTTTCAGGATAAACTTCTTTTTGGAACAGACTATTGCCAGGTAGGAATGCCTTTCTGCACCATGGAGATTCTCCTGAAGTGGCACCAGGAAGGAAGAATAAGTGACCGGGTCTTTAAAAAAATCATGCGTGATAATGCGGTTAAACTTCTGCATCTTTCTGCCTGATGTTTCCCGCATTTTCGGAAAGCTTTTTCATCTCTTCCGCTATCTGCAGCATCTTTTTCAAAATCGGCCGCGGGTCAAACCTGCGGTTACGTTCCAGCAGAGTCGGGCTGAGGATGTATTTTCCGGTGCATCTTCTGACAAATTTTTCTCTTTCCTCCCAGGTAGAGATAGCCCTTTTCAGAGCATGAATGACTACCCTTTTATCCATCCCCCTTACCAGAATTTTGTAAAAGCGGAAATCATAATCAGGTGCCAGCCAGGGAGAAAAATAAAAGGGAGGAAAATTAAGGTCTTCCAGAGCCAGGCATTCCTTGACAGCCTTCAAGGTTAGCTCCGTGTAACGCCATCCCTTCTCCAGCATCTCTACCCGCTTTCGGTGGATACCCTGACCGGACATTTCTCTGGCTTTCTGGAGACATGTCCTGGCTTTTTCTATTGTTTCTTCCGGATAAAGTCTTACCAGTTGAAGGTATTCATAATGAGGATTAATGATGGAGCGCGCTCCTTCCAGGGTTCCATCTGCGATTAATTTTTTCCAGGCCTCACTCAAAATCTTCCAGTATTTGGCTACCTGGCTGGCAGCTTGTCCGAAACACCTCTTCAGGAAAGCTGACCATTCTTTCTTGTAGCTGGCTCTGGTATTCCAGAGAAATCTGGTCGCCAGGTAGTAGTTGGGCAGGTTGGTGCCAAAATCGCCAAACATCTGAGAATAGAAACCCTGGATTCCAAACCTGTGGTATGTTTTCAAGCTGTCTGCTACCAGTGCCGGTGCTATCCTGGGTAGTTCCGGCCAGGCCTGGTTGCTGAGAGCCTCAAAAATAACGATGTTTCTGGCAACTTTCTGCCAGGCTTTCATTCTTTCTATGTCCAGTCTTCGCCTTTTCTTATTCCACCATCCCAGGCAGGTGGTAGTAAGCCAGATAATGACATTATCGCTGATTTTAATTCTCTGCGGAGGCTGCCGATAGCAACCATAAGCGTAGACGATAAGATATTTATCCGGATGTTTTTCTTTCAGTTTTTTCGCCACTTTATTGGTGAAACGAAAAACCCTTTCTGAAAGGTGAGCGGCTGAACCAGGACCACCATAGCCATAAGGTGGCTGGTGAACAAAATGGTCATAATAGCGGGTTGGTTTTTCTCCTCTCTGGCACCTGGAACATTCACAGAAATAATCAACATCATTAGGACAGAGAGAAACAGCCACCAGCTCTGGATTCTTCTCCAGTACCTGCTCAATGTAGCGGCAGGTTAACTCCACAATTCCTGGAGCCTGGTAACACATCTGGGAAGGATTTAGCCGTCGCTGGCCGCAGATTAAGGAGAAAAATTCCGGATGTGTGCGAAACAACTCGCGGGGCAGAATTTCTGTGTAGGCATGCCCCCGGTTAACAGGAAAAGGAAAGAGTCCATTTTTTTCCTGCCAGTCCCTGAAAACTGAGCCGTCTTTCCAGGAGAGACTTCGCCAGGTGAAAGAAGGGCAAAAGCGTTTCTTGCCCTGCAGAAAAAAAATTTCCTTTCTTTCCGGAATATCCTCGCCCAGTTTTCCAGGGAAAAACCATCTGGCTCCGGTTGCTTCTTCCAGAAACCTTGCTAAAGCGACACCAAGCATTTCTTCCCTGGTGACAGAAATTTCCAGTTTATCCTTCTGGCAAAAAATCCAGAAGGTATCGTCTGGTGGCAGTTTTGATTTTTTTCTCCTGGCCGGCCTGACGGAAAACTCTATCCGGGTAAGCTTTTCCGCTGTTCTTACTTGGTTGTTTATGGGTATCTTAACTCCTGTTGCTTTCTGGCAGATTCTTACCAGCTCTGCGGCAGCCTGTCTGAATCTTTCAGAGGAGTTTTCAGGAAGATAGACAAAAGAAACAGCCCGGCGGTCTTTGATGAGAAAAACTTTTTCCCTGCCTTCCATAAAAGCATTATAGCACAACTTCCCGCATAATCTGTTTTATGTTAAAATTTTATCAGGGGAAAATGCTGATTTTAGGAATTTCTGATATTCATGGTGATACAGGTAACCTGGAGAAGATAGCCGGGAAAGTGGGTAAAGTTGATCTGGTTCTGGTTTCCGGTGATTTAACCCATTTTGGAGGAAAAACCCAGGCACAACAGGTAATAAACCAGGTAAAGAAGTATTTTCCCGAGGTTCTGGCAGTCTCCGGTAACTGTGATGAAAGAGAAGTAGAAGATTATCTTTCCGGAGAAGGTATAAGCCTGAATGGAAAGGCTAAAATTATAAGGGGCATAGGTTTCCTGGGAGCTGGTTTTTCTCTTCCCTGTCCTGTCTATACTCCCGGTGAGGTAACAGAAGAACATTTCCAGAAGACACTGGAATCAGCCTCTTGTTTGCTTCCGGAAAAAATACCCTTCCTTTTAGTTACTCATCATCCTGCTTATGGTACAAAAATGGATTTTGTCCGTTCTGGACGGCATGTGGGAAGTCAGGCTATCAGGAAGTTTATTGAGGAGAAAAAGCCATGGGTTTGTCTGAGCGGTCATATCCATGAGGCTACCGGTCAGGATATCCTGGGAAGTACAATTCTTGTCAACCCCGGTCCCTTACGTCTGGGTGGGTTTGTTCTCCTGGAAGTGGACGCCCAGGGGTACCGGATAAAGGAGCAGTCTTTTCTTGGTTCTTGAATCAATCTTCTCCAGCAGCCCATCTCACAGCAGAAAGCAACATCAGAAGTTCCCCGCCCTGAGGCGGATTTTCCATCTCCCTGGGTAGCCGGCTCAGTCCCACCAGAGGTCCCATCAGTACTACCCGGCCTTTTCCGTGCTGGCCGACAATCAGGGCAGCCAGATTATCCAGTTTCACCTTATTGCCACGAACATAACCTTCTTCTGCCAGTTTAATCAGAACTCTTCCCCGGGGCCCTGGTTTCAAAGGTGCACAGTCGTACTGCATCTGAAAGCTATCAGGCAACTTTCTGGTGATGGGATGATTTCTGTCTACCACCAGAAGATCAGTAAGTTGAACCGGTGCGTAGGTTTTTCCATCGTAAGGCACACCTCGGCCAATCTCCGGAAAGATAGGGTTATCTTTAAAAATTTTTCTCCAGCCAATAGATTCCTGGATAAGAATAATACCACCGCCATTTTCTACGAACTTTCTCTGGTTTTCCCGCACCTGGTTTAAATCCCAGGAAGAAGGGTAGCCCAAGACTGCAGAAATGATTAAAACCCGGATATCTTTCAAATCTTCCGGTTTAAAAGATTTCACATAACAGACCTGTTCAAAACCATTTTCTTCCAGAGCAATTTTCACTCCTTCGTAACCATAGGTCAAAGCTTCAGGCTGGTCTCTTAAAGGGTTGAAATAAATGCCCACAGGAATATCTTTCTTCTCCGCGGCCAGTAAACCGCTAACAAGTGAAAAAACAAAGACAAAAAGTTTTGTTTTTCCCCTCATTTTCCCTCCAGCGTTTTTCTTCCTTCTTCCTTAAATTTTCTGGCAAGACGGAAAAAGTTCTGCAGGATTTTTGTCCCGTCAGGATAAACTTCATTAGCATTTTCCGGATGAAACTGGGTTCCATAGATTGGTTTAGTCCGGTGCCGGAAAGCCTGTATGCGGCAGTCCCGGGAAGAAGCCAGAAGGAGAAGTTCCGGTCCTAACCTTTTAACTTCAAAAAAATGGGCTTCAGCAACCATAATGGTTCTGGCTAGATTAGCAAAAAGCTCATCCTGCCGTATAACTTTTACAGGCCAGAAGCCCCATTCCTTGAAGTAACCTGGCCGGTAGCAAGATAAGTCAGGTTCTCCCCTGCGCAGACGCCTTATTGGTCCCAGAGTACTCTGGAAAAACTTTGCTATAATCTGGTGACCACCACAAAAACCTATCTGTGCGCCGGTAAATCCCCGGACTGCTTTTCTATATTCCTTACTCTGGAGTACATCATACTCCTGAAACAGGGTACCACAACCGCTATGGCAGATAGCCCATGGTTGTAACCTGGCAAGAAGTTCTAAATTTATCTGGCTATAATGTAAAACCAGACAGGCATCACCGCAGAGTTCCTCCAGCCTGGACCGCACAGCAATTACTCCGGTTGCTTCCCTGTATTTCTGGTAGGTATCAGTGTAAACGTAGATAATCATCCTTTACCTTCTTAGAAGGCAACATGGGCATCCGGGTCCCAGTCCAGCCCTGTCTCCGGGTAAAAGGCACTTTCTTTCACCTTTGGAGCCTTCTTGGGTACCCTTTCCGCATAACCGGGTAACCATTCCTCCACTATTCCCCAGCCACCAAGCGCTGCCCAGTCAGGCTCCACCTTACTTTTTCCTCCCAGGTTACTCAGTACAGTGGCATAGAGTCGCCGGACCTTGGGTCTACTCCAGGAATCAGGACAACTCTTGCCTTTGTCCACCGGAACCTGGAGAATCACCAGAAATCCTTTTCCCTCCTGACTGATTCCTGCCAGCCCGGAAGAAGAAATTTTTACCTGTTTGCCTTCCATGCTGGTGAGAGCCAGAAACTCATGTTTCTCCCGGAGAAAAACTTCACCGGGACCAACTCCAGAAAAAACACCATGGCAGGGCAAATCCGGGTTGTAAAGTTCTCTTTTTTCCCAGGTGACTTTTACCGGGAGTCTGGCTGCCTGTTCCGGACTGGCAAAGGAAGTCAACACATTACCGCCATCTTTCAGAAACTGGTGCAAAAGTTTTATCTGCTGGTCGGTTAATTTTTCCCAGTCTTCAGGGAGAAGAAAAACTACCCTGCCAGTTAATCCCTTTCTTGTTTCCAGGTGAAAGTTTTCTAAAGTTTTACTTGCCTGTTCAGTTAAAACACCAACCGGAGATTTCTCCTGTGCCTTCGTCTGAGAGTATTCCTGAATGATTCTCTGGAAAACAACTGTAGCCACCGGGTCTTTTCCGTAACGGTCAGTCAAATCTAACTGGGAAAGCAGGATTCTTCCTTTACCTGCCTGCAGTTCCAGAAGGGGGGTGTAAAGTAAATCAAAACCATTGTCCAGTAATACCCGGAAGTTACCAGCCTGCGGTTTCTCAAAAGCAAAACTGGCTACAGTACCTTTGTTAGACCAGTGCCAGGCTCTTCTCTGCCTCCAGGCATTCATCTGTCCCTGGTAAGAGTAAGAAGCATACCACCAGAGACTTTCTGTATCAAAGGAGGGATAAGAAGGAAGAAGCCCACTTTCCCCCTGCCAGGAAGAAAAATCATCATTCTCCAGCCCGGTGAACAAAGGAGAATCTGGTGCCCGGATGAATGTTTCCCTGGAGCCAGTATTTTCCAGTTTCAGCCCCATAATATGCCGGTTGAGTTGCTCCAGAACCACAATGTTCAGACCCTCTTTCACTTTTCTGGTAATCTCTTCTGGTTTCAGAATTTTTACGGCACAGGGATAAGACTGCCGGCCAATAATCAAAAGTTTGCTTCTGTTCAGGAGGGAAAGATTTTCCTGCTGGTTTTCTTCAGAAAGTAAGAGCACTGGAATTTTCATCTTCTGAAGGATTTCCCTGGTGGTGCCAGAAGCATCAATCAGGCAGACCTGGCCCTGGTTCCAGACAAAATTTTCTGCAGGATGTACTGCAAACTGCAATGGTTGCGCCTGGTGAGTCTTACCAGAAGGGTCTTTCCAGGTAGCGGTTAGCTGAAACTTCCTTTTTTCTTTTACCACAGGGGCCTTCCAGGAAAGAGGCAAAAAACCAACCTTGCCCTGTCCCACAGATAGATTTTTACTCTCTGAGAAAAGGGTATTCCCTTTTTCTTCCTGGACTGACCAGCAAACACTGATACTTACCGCATCCGGGGAATCATTGATAACTATAGCGCTTTTGTTGATGGTTTCTCCAGAATAGAAATTATGGTCGCAGGAAACAAAATCTTCTTCCGGTCCAGCCAGAAAGAAATATAACTCCGCACTGATTTTAGCCATGGTTCTGGCTAAAGGGGAAGGTTGATTATCTGTGACAAGATTCTGAGGGTGGCCATCAACATGCAGTAACGCGCCAGCCAGACCCCAGACCCTCCAGAAAGGAAAAACAGAAGTGTAAAGGAAATCCTTAACCTGGTAGAAGAAAGGACTGCTGGGTTCATTCTGTAGCCCTTTTTTTGTCCACACCTGATGGGCATCAGGGGCATAACTTTCTGCCATGCTTTCCTTATCAAATCGGTAGTATGCCTGGTCTCCGGAGTACCTTGCCATCTGCTCCACAATGGCGGAAGCACCAAACTTTCTATCCATTCTGACCATGTTGGCACCTAATCTGGCAAGAGCAAACTCCTGGGGGAAGAAAGGTTCCACCTTTTCCCGATTTTTGCCCCAGTAACTTAACCATTCTTTCTGTGACTGGATAGGAACTCCCCAGCCTAAGTCCCACATGAGTGAGCGGAAGTGTCCTCCCAGTCCGACGACGTAATAACCATAAATTCTTCCCGGGTCAATTTCGTGGAGACGCCGGATAAACTCCAGAGGTGGTTTATTCTTATCTTCTTCCGGTATGACAGCGCCGATACCCATGGGGTGGCCATGCGGGCCTAACATATAAACCGGTTCTGGACTGGAAATAGCACACCCAATCAGAGAAGGATGATTACCATGGAGATAAAGCCAGAAACGGTCTTCAAAATTAACCGGGGCAAGACTTAGGATAAGGTAATGTCCCCAGCGGTCAGCCAGGTCCAGGACTCTCTGGTTTTCCGGAGAGGCCAGGTCACCCCTGATAGTATCAGCATTAAACCCGGCCAGTTTGGCAAACTTCATTTCTGTTTCGTTCCTGCGGCCGGAGTGGTTGCCACCAATCAGGAATACTTTTTTCCCGTTAATATAAATGTTTCCTTTTTCTGTCCAGACTTCCCGATAGCCAAAACGTACCCGGTCTGCCTTAATCTGGGGACCTGTCTCTGGCTTCAGGGTTAAATCTAAAAAGTAAAGTTGTGCGTCCCAGTGTGACCATGGTTTTAGATTCTTTGCTGGTAAAGAGAAACTGATTTCGCCGTCAAAGTTGCCAGCAATTTTCAGGCTGACAGGCTGGCTGTCAGGTAAGACCTGGCCGGTCCGGCAATCAGTGATTACCGGTTCTGCAGTAAAGGAGACCTCTTGCTGGGTTTTATTTTCCACCCGGAGAAAAATCTGCAATTTCTTCTGCCGGTAGGAAGAAAAAATCAAAGGATTGGTTTTCAGAAGAAGTTCTCCGGAGATAGCCCAAAGCGGAAAAAGCCAGCTACAGCCAGCCAGAAGCAAAAAGACTTTTCCTGAGATATTTTTCATTTTTCTCCTTTCAGCGAATAAGGATAATCCGGAAATCCCTTGCTGGCAAGGTAATAGTTAACTGGTTACTGCGGTCTCTCCTGGGGTCAGAACTACCTCTGGTTGTATCCAGACTGGCATTCCAAGGTATTGGTTCCATAGTTTCCAGGTCACAGGCTGTTACGTTTCTTGGTTCGCTAAATCTCCGGGAAAGCAACCTGGGTAAATCCAGCCAGATAGTGACTTTTTCTTCCTTGCGGCTATAGTTCATTACCCAGAGTGCCAGCCTATCAGGTTTGAGAAAAAGAGAAGCCAGACAGTTCTCATGGAAAACCTGAAAGAGCCCCTGGTTTTCCCAGTAAGGAATAAAAGTTTCCCCTCCAGGAACACTGCGGAAGGAATTATCATAACAGCTGATTAATTTTCTGTATTCTTCTCCGGACGGTCTGGGGAAAAGATTGCCGTGGATTGCCAGCTGACCTATCCCTGTACGTTGTGCTTTCCAGAAAGCCCCGGGTCCGAGAGATTGGAAAAGTTCTTCCCGGGTATAAAACATCCAGTGGTGCACCGAGTTTATTCCCCAGAGATAAGGATTGTTCATGATGGCACAAAAACCAGCCGGATAAAGGTCAGCAAAATCTTTCTTTCCCTGGTCGGCTTCTACCGGGTTTTCTCCTTCCCGCATACAGTCTGCCCAGGCATACACCGGTATCACCATGGTGCCGGTCATATGGACTTCAATTCCGTGAGGTTGCCGTTTCATATCCTGTAAGAGTGTACGCAGCCTTTTCACATACTCCCGTGCCTGCCAGATATCAAAACCAGGCTGGATTCTACCATCAGGTAAGCGGTAAGCAGAGCCAGCTTCCACATTCCAGCTTGTGCGGGGATAAATGTTATCAATGTAAAATCCGTGAATGATGGGACAATCCTGGAGTAATTTCTTCGCATAGTAAAGACAGCAATCAGTTAAACTTTTAGTTCTACCCCCTTCCCACTCATCTGCAAAATAAGCAGCATCCTCCTCCGGTACATCAGTAACTGCATTTTCCGTATAAACACCCATAGGTCTTCCTCCGAACTTCTGGGTGTAGTAAGCATTAAACCTGTCAGGATGTGCGGGATAAAGATAAAAACCTCTTTTCTGAATCTTGCGGTCAAACCGGCCGTCGTATTCATAAAGACCGCAGATACCAGAGCCAGGTGTCCAGCTTTCTGGAACAAGTGGTCTTACCGGAGAGATATGCAATCCGAAAACAATGGTTCGTGGACTGCTCAGGACAACCGGTTCAGCTGCCAGGTTGAAACGGAGGATTACTTCTCCCTGTTGTCGGATAATCTCAGCCGCAGGTGCAGAATCTGTTGGCCACCAGTTTTCATCAGAATCAGCAAACCAGGTCAGGCCAGCCTGTGGCGTCCCGAGAAAGATGAGGGGAACAAAAGAACCAACAGTCATCTGGTTGGCTGGTACCTGTGTGGAATCCCATACCTTACCTTCTCCGGAAGGAAGGAGTCCGGCATAGCAGGAAACCCGCATATCCTGTCTGAAGGTATGAAAATGGGTAGCCTGTTCTGCGTAAAAAGGTATCTCCAGACAGAGTTTTTCCAGCGCCACTTTATTAGAAGAAGGCTGTAGTTTCAACTCTACCCGGCTACAACCATCATACTCCATCTGGAAAAGAGTTTCTACTACAAGTTGTCTGGAATTTCCTTTCCCTGCGAATTCTGCCACCGTCCGGGTATTCTTCTTAAGCAGTAAAGGACCAGCAGGTTCCAGGGCAAAAACTTCTCCCCCGGTTTTTCCCCAGAGTCTGATGGCTCCGGAAAGCAGGGAACGTCCTTTGCTGGTGATGGAAACAGGTAAGGCTAAGTTGTTAAGTATTACTTCCCTTTCCCATAACTGAATTCTTCTGCCCTGGCTGGTTAAAGGTAAAAATGGCCATAATACCCGATCGCTGATACCGATATCATTACCAAACCAGGGAAACTCCTTTAAATCTTTCCTGGTGAAAAAACTAATCAGCTGTTGTAGAGGCGAACCATTTTTATCTACCAGGGTAATAGTCACCTCATACTCACCTGCTGGTAAATCAGCAGGTAGAGAAATCTTTGTTTCCGCTAAGTCATAGAAAAAGTTGTCAGCAGTCCCGGTGGCCAGGATTTTTCCGCCTCCTTTTTCCTTCACAGTAATAGAAGCAGCATTAACCTTCTCTTTTTCCGGAAACTCAAACCTGTCCACTTTGACCCGGAGAAAATTGCGCACAGGGTTGAAGACCACGCTGGCATCAAATGGTTTCACGAAAGCAGCCTGCATCCATGGTTGTTTGGTGTGTAAATCGTCATAGTAAATAGGTTTCGCCCAGCGGAAGATGGTTTCTTTTTCCGTGGATAACTCTACAAAAAAGTCTGCTTTCTCCCCCTGTTTCAGCCCGGCTGATTTGTCCACTTCTATTATGACTTCCTTTCCAGCTGGCACAAGAATATCCCTGTTTTCTTCCACGCGGCTACCACCTTCCACTTTAGCTTTCAACCGAGCCTGGAAGACTGTTTTCTCTGGATTCAGAATCCTCATGGTGAAAGCCATTTTGTTGTCCACACATTTTTCCACTCCAGAAAACTGAACCACCACTGTTTTCTCGCGGAAGGTAACAGGAGCAACACAGCCAAAAATTCCGTTAGGCTGCCGGCCACCATCCCGGGCAAAACCCATCCGCCAGGTGATACCGTCTTTAAGTGGCTGGTTAAAATAAATTGTCTTGCGCGGTATGGCCAGCTCTGCGGTCCAGTATTTTTTGTCAGGGCTTGTCTTCTGGGCATAAATCCAGTCCCCGTTCCAGGAGGTATTGTGCTGTCCGATGGTCCACTGCTGTTCCACATCCCAGATCCTGCCACAGGCATTGGCTATCACCTGGTAGGTACAGGGCATGCGGTTACTGCCATTTGTTCCTGCATCAATGAAGACTTCCATTTCTGTTTCCATAGAACTGGCGACATCAGGTTTTGGCTGCCGGCCAATCCGGATGATGGTTTCCCCGGGAAGTAAACTGGCTTTCTGGCCCACATATACGAAATCTTCATCCCAGAGAAGAAAAAACTGTACCTTTCTCGCGTCTATGTAGTGCCAGCCACCGGCTGGCCAGGAAACAGCAGTCTCCCATTCCCCTGGTTCCAGAACACCATCAATTTTTGGAGCTTTCAGCGCTCTGGGGACATTCAGCAGTAAAGAGGGCAGGGGTTTTTTCTTTTCCTCTCCTTTCGGTGATTCCCGGAAGAAAATAAAAACTACCAGGGCCAGCAACAAAAAGATTTTTTTCTTCATTCTTTCTCCCCGTGGTAAGGACAGACGCGCAGACATTCTTCCGCGATATTCAGCAGTCTTTTCTGGACTCCCCATCTGACAGTACTTACAGCCTCAGCAATCTGCTGTGCTGATTTTTCTTCCGGGACAGGCAAATTGACATCCAGACCCAGGTATGCAGACCCTTCTTTCCCTGCCAGACAGTATCTTTTTGCCCAGTCACAGGCAAAGTCATCAATCTCCGGCAAAAGGAATTTTTTCCCTTCTATGGAGATGGTTTTAGTAGTTTGTTTGATGGCTTCAGTGGGACAGTGCTTCCGGCAGGGCTGACAGCAGCTGAAACAGGGACCTTCACCAGGAAGAAGATTATCGTCAGGCAAAACAGCATCTGTTACCAGCGCGACAAAACGTTGTCTTACACCATATTCCGGGGATAAAGGATGCCCGTGGAGTCCTGGCCAGGCAAGACCGGAAAGAACTGCAGGCCAAAGGTTAGCCCTCATATCCACTATCAGGTGCCGTGGATTACAGGTAAGCGAAGCAAGGCCAGTCAGGTCAAAGGTGACTGTAGCCTGGTAGCCGTTTTCCAGAAGAACTTCAGCGACTAATGAAGCAATATCCCCCAGTTTGAGTAATGTTTCACACTGGACAAAAGCAAAGGGCCCTGTGGTCTCCGCCGGGGTAGTTTTACAGGTATCCAGACTGGCATGGGGAAAGTGAAGAGAAAGGACAATGACGCTTCTGGGCTGCGGCAGGTGTTCGGTTAAATCCTTTAATCTTAATTTTTCCGTTTCCATCCTGGGGCTATAGGGACAGTAAAGGAAAGCCCGGTCAGTCACTGCCGGTCTTTCCTTCCAGTCAGAAGCAAGTTTCTGAAAAGCCTGGAAGAATTTCTGATACCTGTTGCTGGAGAAAAACCCTACCCTATCAGCTCCAAACCGGTAGCAGATTTTCCGGAGAGAATCAGGGGAAAGTTTAAACTTTTCTGATTTTCTCCGGATAACAGCAGGTTTAATCTCAGCGCTGGTTAAGACAGTCAGATACTCCCCTCCTGGTTGAAGAAGTCCGCAGCAGCTGGCGACCAGGACTGAATCAATCCGGGAACTGCTTAAGGCTGAATACCCATAAGATTCCAGTACTCTTGACATTTGAAACCCGGCATACGCCAGACGACGATAACAGGCAGTTTCCCATTCCTTGCTTTTTTCTACTCCCTGAGGAAGTCTGAGACCCAGCGAGATAACCGAGACCGCATCAGGAAGGTGGTATTCAGGATGAACCAGGTCTTTTCTCTGGAAAACATCCAGATTATTTACTGCCAGCGCACCCAGCCGGTAACTGTGGAAAATTGCTTTAATTTTCTGCAGTAATTGTTCTGGTTTTTTCTCCAGCTTCTCCCGTTTTCTTCTCGGTGAGCGGGAGTAAGAATGGTCAAACCAGCGCTTTTCCGGTACCATGCAAAACTTCAGACAGTAACCTTCTTCTCCTGCACGCCAGCCATATTTTTCCAGATGCTTCAGGATAACTTCTTCGTTGATTTTTTCCGGCAAAGGTAACTGCAGATTCAAGCAGAAATTTTCTGCCCAGGCACAACGCCACTTGTTGGTTTCAGGGAAACGAAACTTCTTGCCACCAATTTCTATCTCACAGATACCGGAGACCTCTTTCCGGAAAGCATCAGTGGGACAATTCTTGACACAGGCAAAACAGTGGTCACACAGTGGCACACCATCATACATGGGCGAAGGTTGCAAACAAGCAGTAGTAATTACAGAAACTACCCGCTGTCTTGGACCAAACTGCGGTGTAAGTAAAAGGCCATTCCAGCCAATCTCACCCAGACCTGCAGCTACCGCGGCATAACGGTGGGCTAAGTCCGGGGCGAAGTCAACCTGTAAATCTTTGTATCCTTTGTACCGCCAGATGTTACTGGCAGCAAGGGGTAAACTCGGATAACCTTTTTTCTCCAGGAAGCAAGCCAAGGAGAAAGAAATATCATCCAGCAGCCAGTTCATGATGCCCTGGATGTTGTAAGGACCGGCCTCATGAGGACCTGGTTCACCCCCCAGTTCCACAGCAGCATCCGGATGATGGATGGCAACCACTATGACTGATTGTGCTTCTGGCAGCAACCCCTGTGGACTCATCCTTAAAGGTGCTTTCTGGAATCTTTCTACCGGGGCGATACCCACCAGATCCGCTCCCAGACGATAGGCTTCTTTTCTTACCTGGCTGGTAAGGTCCATTGTCTCTCCTTTTTTCAGGAAACTCAACTAATTATACAACTTTCAGGAAGGATTGTATTTTACGCTGGTTTCAAGGACAAAAAAGGTATCTCGCCAGAAGTTCTTGCCGCATCTAAAACCCGGTATCTGCTTCGATCTTCTTTTTCATTTCTTCAGAACTCATCTTCAGAAGACCTGTCTCTTCCCCGGGTAGGTACTGCAAAGACATCGAAGTAATCTTACCTTCCCAGAACCACTGGTTGCTATCCTTTTGTCTGCCTTCACCAAATTTCTGGAAGGTGATAGCCTTCAGGTTATCAAAATTCTCCTTGCCTTTTACCGTGATGGTAACACTCTCCAGCTGTTCTTTATAAAAGGAGTAAGCAATCTTTTCCAGTTTTACCCCGGAGATTTCCAGGGTATCATCTTCCTTAACGTATTCTTTGTAGTTTCCTTTGTCCTTAACCAGCCTGGACCTGTTGAGAGAAGAAACAGAACTGGTCCATTTTATCCCTCTGAATCCATCAGGTTCGTTCTTAAAAGCACTGGTTTCTGTTTTCCCCGTTTCGTGACAGTAGTAGCTTTCCGGAACCATTCTGGCGATTTCGCTGACAGCACTCTCAATCATAGCCATCACAGCCTGGGCTGTAGGAGTATTTTTATATTTTTCAAAACCACCGCCGAGAATCACCGGACCAGCCACACCACCAGCGACAACCCCCAGTTTTGACTTGGAGGCTTTTCCTTCCACGGTGGCAGAATTTATCACCCTCCTGCTTCTCACGTCTATGAGTCTGAGGGTTGCCTGAATATAAGCCTCTTCCTTACCTACAGCTAAACCAGCACCAAACGGTAAGGGAATGACAAAACCACCACCCTTTGCTCCTTCTGCGTGGGGTTCAAACCCGGTGATTGCTCCTACCACCACTATATCTGCAGTCTCAAAGGTACCTTTTTCCGGTGCTTTCTTACTCCATCCTTCCTGTCCCAGTCGAAATTCTTCTGTTAAATCCTTCAGAGTATCTCCCTTCTCCAGGACGATAAACTTACCTGTTTTAAAGAGAGCATCAACCAGCATGTCCGCGACACCTTCTCCCATCTCCCAGGTTGCCTTGGGACACTTGACCTCAAACCTGGCTACCGCGATTCTGGCTTTCGGTCCTTCGTACTTTGTCACCTCTTCCACTGTTGGACCACCTGTCTTTACCTGTGTTTTTACCTGGCTGAAAGAAGGAAGACACAAGACTAAAAGCAGCAGGAATGTTTTTCTCATACCATCCTCCTGTTACTGATCTATTTAAGGACAAAGGTCTCCGGATGTCAAGAGAAACTGGTAGCTTCTGGCAGGTCTGTCAGGAAACTGTTTTTCCGGATAAGAAAAAGGGTAAAATGAAACAGGGAAAGACAGGGGGATTTACCAGAATGTGATTTTTTCTGGAGAAACCTGTGAGACAGACTTTTAGAGGCTGGTGGAAAGAAAGAAGAAGTTTAAAAAATAAACTTTCCCGTGGTAGGATCGGGCTGGCTCTTGGCGGAGGAGCGGTGCTGGGTGCAGCTCATGTGGGGGTCTTGCGCGCTCTGCAGGAAAAGGGAATCAGTATCAGTTGTCTTTCGGGAACAAGCGTCGGTGCTCTGGTGGCTTCCTTGTATGCTTTTGGTGTGAGTGTCAGGCAGCTGGAAGAAATGGTAAGAAGACTGAAGTGGCTGGATGTCTCTGCTCTTTCTCTTTCCCGGTATGGGCTGCTTTCCAACCAGAAGTTAGGACAGATTATCAGGGAGATTGTGGGTGAGGTAAAGGTGGAAATGGCTGTTTTACCTTTAGCCATCATGGCTACGGATATTGCTACCGGGGAGAAAGTAGTCATCACAGAGGGAGACCTGGCCACAGCCGTGATGGCTTCTGCTGCGGTGCCAGGTATTTTTGTTCCGGTGGAAAGGCAGGGGCGTTTGCTGATGGATGGAGGACTGGTGGAAAATGTTCCCCTGTCTCCTTTACCTGACCTGGGCGCTACTTTTGTCATTGGAGTGAACCTGACAGCCAGAAGAAATTACCGCAGGCCGCGCAACCTCATAGATTTATTGACGAATACCTTTGATATTCTGGTGAATACTTCAGTAGCCAGCCAGATTAATCAGGCTGATGTAGTCATTGAGCCAGAGCTGGCTGGTTATGACTACTCGGACTTAAACCAGGTACCATTTTTGATAGAAGAAGGCTACCGGGCTACTTTAAAAGTTCTTTCTGCTCTCTGATTTATCAGCGCCTGTGCCAGCGGGTACCCTGGGGTGTATCTTCCAGGACAATTCCCTGCTCCAGTAACTGTTTTCTGATGGTGTCCGCCTTCTGGAAATCCCTGACTTTTCTTGCCTGCTCCCTTTCTTTTATCAGATTCAGGATTCTTTCCTCCACCTTTTCTTCCTGCTTTTCTAAGATGGCCAGAACTTCATCTACCTCCAGGAAGAAATTCCTTAACTGGTCAATATTTTCCTGAGAGAAGAAGCCAGAGTTTAAGGCTACATTGGCATCTTTCATCAGGGTAAACAAACTGCCTAAGGAAGCAGAAATATTCAAATCATCATCCAGTCCCTGAATAAACAATTCCCTTGTTTGTCTGACTTCTTCTGCCAGGACAGAATTGAACCGGTTGCTGTGATAGAAAGAAAGATTGTGGAAAAATTCATTATAATGCCGCACGGTATTATCAGCCTGCCTGAGAGAAGATTCCGTAAAATTCAGCGGGTCGCGATAATGGGTGCTTAAAAGGAGGTAGCGGATAGCCACCGGGCTGTACCCTTTAGACAGCAGATCCCGGAGGGTATAAAAATTACCCTTGGATTTAGACATTTTTTCGTTGTTCACCAGAAGGTGGGCACAATGCAGCCAGTAGCGGACAAAAGGTTTCCCGGTGGCTGCTTCACTCTGGGCTATTTCGTTCTCGTGGTGGGGAAAGATGTTATCCACACCACCGGTGTGAATATCAAAGGTTTCGCCAAGGTATTTCATAGACATGGCAGAACACTCAATGTGCCAACCAGGTCTGCCTCTGCCTAATTCTGTCTCCCAGGCAACCGGACCAGATGGCTCTGCTTTCCATAAAGCAAAATCACGGACATCTTCTTTTGTATACTCATCCACTTCTACTCTGGCACCAGGTTTGATGGAGGAAAGGTCCAGGTGAGATAACTTGCCATAGGCTGGGAAACGACTGATACGGAAATAGACCGAACCATCCTTCTGGTAGGCGTAACCTTTTTCCAGAAGAATTTTAATCAGAGAGACCATCTCCGGAATGTGTTCTGTTGCCCGTGGTAAGTAGTCAGGCTGTTTCAGTTTCAAAGCAGCCATATCCTCAAGAAAAAACCGGGTATACCTGCTGGTAAACTCCTTCAAACTAATACCTTCTTTAACAGCACCGGCAATGGTCTTATCATCAACATCTGTAATGTTCATCACCCTGGTTACCCGGTAGCCACGGTAAAGCAGGTAACGGTGCAGGAGGTCCTCAAAAATATAAGCCCTGAAGTTGCCGATATGCGCTAAATCGTAGACAGTTGGACCGCAGGTGTAAAGTCCAACCCTTCCCGGGTTTAACGGCTGAAACTCTTCCTTTTTTCCCGTAAGTGTATTGAAAAACCTCATTTTTTGCTTTTCTCCAGACAACAGTTAAAATTAATTATAGCACAAGAATCTGGTAGAGAGCAGAAGAAATGAAAAGAATAAAAGGGGAAAATGGTATCATTTGCCGGCTACCTGGCGAAAGAAATGGATACTTCGGCTGGCCAACTGTGACGCGACTGGATGATGGAAGTCTGGTGGTAGCCTGCTCAGGATTGAGGCGCTGGCATATCTGCCCTTATGGGAAAACTGTTCTTTTTTTCAGCCAGGATGAAGGTAAGAGCTGGTCGGTTCCACGGGTGATAAATAACTCCCCTCTGGATGACCGGGATGCTGGAATTATCAATTCAGGGGGGAAAGCAATGCTGGTTACCTGGTTTACTTCTCACACCTGGCAGTATCTGGAAGGTTTACGGCAAGCACTGGGTGTGGAAGAAGTTTCTTCCTGGAAAGAAACTTTAAAAGGACAGCAGGGAAAAAATTTGACTACCTGGTTAGGGTGCTGGTCACTCCTTTCTCTGGATGGTGGCGAAAGCTGGGTAGGTCCTTTTCCCACTCCCTGTAATACACCGCACGGTCCAGTGAGGCTTTCCTCCGGGCAATTGCTTTACCTGGGGAAGGCTTGCCCTGTGCAGAATCATGACCTGCCAGTTATTTGCGCCACCACCAATGACGGTCGCTGTTGGGAGACTATTGGTCAGGTACCATCAGGAAAGGGCACAGAGAACGGAAATTATTTTGAACCACATGTTGTTGTGCTTGCCAGCGGAAAACTGCTGGGGTTAATCCGGGTGGAACGTTTGAAGGAAGAACAACTACAGGCAGGATTTATCAACTTCAGCCTTTTCCAGACAGAATCAACTGACGGCGGAAGAAACTGGACTGTACCGAAACCTACCGGAGTATATGGTTCTCCACCACATCTTATCCTTCATTCCAGCGGGAAAATTATCTGTGTTTATGGTTATCGGAGACCACCTTACGGCCAGAGAGCCATGTTTAGTTCAGATGGCGGTAAAACATGGGATGCGGACTGGATTATCAGAGATGACGGTCCTGACCATGATTTAGGCTATCCATCTTCAGTGGAGATGCCTGATGGCAGCATTTTCACAGTCTACTACCAGAAGGTAAGAGCAGAAGAAAAGTGTTCCCTTCTTTACACCCGGCGGAATTTACCTTAGATTCTCATTCTTTTCCTGGTCAGCAGATATCTTCCATCCTGGTAGGTTAGAAACAGATTTCACGGCAATATCTTCAATCCGCTTATAGGCTGTTTCCAGCTGACGGGATAACTTTTCAATCTCGGCTTCTTGCTGCTGGACTGTTTTTTCCAGAAACTCAATACGAGCCTGAGCGACATTTTTTTCTCCCAGAAATTCCTTTTTCACCAGTTCCAGACGGGATAAAGCCTCTTTTTCTAATTTTTCTCTGGTCTCCTCAACTGCCCTGGCTACTGCTTGCTCCAGTTGCTGGGGAAAGGATTCTACCTTTTTCTTCCAGAGTTCCAGCTCCGCTTCTTTCTCCTGCAGTGCTTTTTCTCTTTCGGCTATTTCCTTTTCTTTTTCTTCTTTCCACAACTGAAGTTCTCGTTCCAGCCTGACTTTTTCATCTTCAGCCCTGTCTCTGGCAATTTGTTTTTCCCGGTTAAGGGAGTAAAGATATTCCTCTTTTTCTCTTTCCCGGCGCTTTTTCTCTGCTGCCTCCTGCTCCTTCAGTTCTGCTTCATGCTGTTGCTTCTCTTTTTCCCAATCCTGCCGTGTGTTTTCTATTTCCCTGTTAAGTTCTTCCTTCAGCCGGGCCATTTCTTCTTCAAACTCTATCTGTCTTCTTCTCTGACTTTCTACCAGGGCAGTCATAGTCTGGGCTGTTTTTTCTATTTCATAGAGCTCCTGAAGTTCCTTCTCCTTTAACTGGATGGCCTGTTGCAGTGCATGGAACCGGTTAACCTGTTCTTCCAGTTTATCCATAAGTTCCGTAAGAAGTTTACTCACCTGGTTCCTCAAATTGCTGATTCCCTGGACTACACCTTCACAGGACAGAGTTGTGGCTATTTTCACTACCTCTTCTGCTTTCTTTTCTTCCATTTTCTTTTCTGGACCGCTACCAGCCTGTTTCTCTTCCAGTTCTTTCAAGACTTTCTGATAAGCCTCCAGCATCTCCTTTTTACTGCTGGCCATAGTGATAACCTTACCAGAATCCTTTCTTTTTTCAGGCATATTTTCCCCCTTATCGCTTAAACAGTAAGACGGATTTTCTTTTCTGTCAAATCTTTCCAGCTGAGTTCAGGTTATCCTGGGCCAGCTCTTTCATGCTCAGTGCGGGCAATGATTTCTTCCTGAAGGTTGACTGGCAGATGAACAAAATAATCAGAGTAACCGGCCACCCTGACCAGAAGGTCCTGGTACCTTTCTGGATGTTTCTGAGCCTGTCTCAGGATATCTGAATGGACAACATTAATTTGAATTTCCAATCCACCTTTTCGCAGATAGGTTTCTATCACACCCCGGACAGCCTGCTTTCCCCTGCGACTGGTTAACAAAGTGGAGGAAAACTTCAGATTCTGAACCAGACCTCCCAGTACCTTCTCATGTTTCCACCTGGTGGTGGATAAAATTGCTGCAGTTGGACCCCTCATCTCCTTTCCCTGGCTGGCTCCAGCCCCGTCAGCCAGTGGCCAGCCGGAAAGTCTTCCGTCAGGTGTGGCTATAGTTTCCCGACCAAACCGTTCATGCATCACCCAGCAGAAAAAACCCGGGACATACCGATGGCCGCCGATTTGCTGTTTTTCTGTTTCCCGGATAAGAAAATCAGCCCATTGTTTAGCCATATCATCTGCTTCCTGGTTATCATTACCATAATGAAGTAGTCGGTGGAGAATGAAACTTCTCAGTTTTTCCTCACCGGAAAAATTGTTGCGCAAAATCAGGTAAAACTGTGGCAGTGTTAACCATTTCTTTTGGTAAACTAAGAATTTGATAGCCAGGAGAGAATCCACCAGGTTGGCCAGACCAACAAAAGAATTCTCTACCCAGTGGTAACGGGCACCACCTCTGTCAAAGTCCAGACCGCGCTTCAGACAATCAGAAACAAAACAGCTGGTCAAAGGGAAACAACCTGTCTGACTACGTTTTTGCCAGACCTGGTCTAAATGGGTAGCTGCCCGGCGAATCTGTAAGGCTAATTTCTTTTTCAGCTTATGGCAGAGTTTCCTGAAACTGGCTGGTGTTTTCCTCTCCGCCATCACTTCCAGAAGAGCAGCCGGTAAGTTGAAATAGGGGGCGGTCACCCAGATATTGGAACTGCCAGCGACTTTTATCTCCACACAGGTAGAATTCATATAATGAAAAGAATCCTTCCGGCTAACGCCATGTTTTCTTAATCCGCGTACTATGACTTCATCGTTAAAAAAGGCCGGGTCTCCCACACCGGTTGCCAGTACCTCCAGACAGAAATCTATCAAACTTTCTGGCAGTTTCCTGTGGTAAGCCAGACCAACTGTAGGATAAACAAGGTTGGTCGCGCGCCTGGCTGCCAGAACCAGGTAGGTGAGGTCATTACAGATGATTTTCTTTTCGCTGTATCTACCACCTACCATGGTACTGATGGCTGAACCTGGACCCAGAATACGGTTATACTGAATGAAAAGAGCGCAGATTAAGTCAAAAGCCTTCCTTACAGTCAGAGAGTGTGACAATCTATCCTTCTGGTAAAATGGCCAGAGAATCCTGTCTATTCTACCCGGACAGGTTAAATATTTGTCGTCCCCGAACCACAACCCGATGGTTAGCAGGAAAAGAAGCTGTAGTGCCTGGTGAAAACTTTTTGGTGGTTGGCTGGCTAAATAATGACACATCTGGCCAAGTTCTTTCCAGTGAGACTGTTTGTCTTTCTCCTTTAAAGCCATCTGCTGGCAGGCATAAGCAGTGCGGTGGATATAGGTAATTAAACCCTCCAGAGCAAGCAGGCATCCCTGGTAAAAAATTTCTTTGTCCCTGGTAATACCTGGTTTTTTAAGATAGGAAAGGATTTCTTTTTTAAGACCCCCCAGACCTATCCGGAAAACCTTCTCATAGTCAGGATGGAAGTGTCCCCTGTCACCTCCAGGAAAGGCAGGTACAGTAGCCAGTATTTTTTCCGCTTCTTTCAGTTCTTTCTCTTCTTCCGCAGCGGGAGAGGAAAATAAAACTTTACCGACAATCAGTTCTCCTGGTTCCAGACTGATGGGTAAGGCTTTTAGACGTTCTGCTGTCCGCCTTGCCCGCCAGAGAAGCCAGTCTTCCTCAGCAGTGTGGGTCAACCAGGCTTTAGCTTCAGCCAGGAGGCAGGGAAAGGCAGCTACATAATGACCGCCAACAATACTGGCCTGAAACTGTCTGGCTTTCTCCCGTAAATATTCTAACTCCGGAGTTAACTTCCACTCCAGAAGTTGTTTTCTCAGCTTGAAGTTCATGGCAGTTACTCAGAAAAAACTGCTACCTGAAAAAACGATTTTTCTCCTCTTTCCGTTAAACGAAAAGCATAATAGTATTTTCCCTTATTTCCCGGTTAAGATAAAAAACCAGTTGTGCTCTGACCTGTTCATCTGGAGCAAGACCAGTAATATCATAGGGATTAAAAGGATAAACCGGCCAGAAAAACCAGCTGGCTACCGTACTTTTCAGGTACCAGTTCTCAGTCAGGAAAAGTTCCTGGGGTTTTAATTCTGCTCTCAGTTCAGTCAGAGGTTCTGCGGTAAAGTTTCTCTCCCCTATCCTGATTTGAGTGTTTTCCGGAAGACGCAGATTGACTGCTATCCGCGCACAGCAGTTAGCAAAACTCCTGACAGAAAAAGTAAGTCTGGTTCTGTTTTCACCGGGAATACTTAACCTGATATTAGCTTTTGCACCATCAAAGTCAAGACAGAGTGTATCCACTGCTTCCGTGGAAGAAACTCTGGCTGCTACCGGGGACCAGATTCTGCAAGCCCGGTTCCAGAAGCAGAAATTAGCCCATCCTGGCTGGTTCTTAGAATTATCAGCCGTGATAATAAGACCGCATTTTTTATGCCAGACAGAAACGAAGCAACTGCGGTCCAGCAGCCAGCGATTCTCAAAGTTTTCTCTCTGAACTCTTTCCGGAAGAACATAACCTGAAAGGCAGGTGAAGAAAGGACCTCTTTTTCGCAGACAGACCTTTTTCCGGAAAACCTCCTGGTATTGTTTCCTTTCCTGAAAGACAGCACTTTTAGAAAACTCTTGTTCTGGCAGGATGGGTAAAGCGGAAGTTAAATGCGGAGAAATAAATCCTTCAGGATATCTTCTTAGCAGACAGCGGACCAGAAAAGACACCAGACTTTCCCCCTTTTCTGAAGCAAGAAATCCAGGCCAGCCAGTGGTAAGAATATCTGCTTTATACTTCACCCTGCCATCTACTGTTTCCACCAAACTACCATCGGGATAGAGAAAACGACAATGAAACTCTGTCGCCAGGTTTAATGCTGGAAGAATTTTTGTCTCCCCGGACATAAAATAATAAAGACCCAGGGCGTGAACATAGATAGTGTTATAGCTTACGGTGGGACCAGAGCCTTCTGGCCAGAAACCATCAGGATGGATGGCTGAAGCAACCTTTTTAAGAAAACTGGAAGCTACCTTCTTCCAGGAAGGCTGACAAAATATTTCCCCGGCACGGTAGACTGACATTGCCTTCCAGGCGAAAATATTGTGCACACTGGCTTGTTTGATTTCTTCCAGCATTCCCTGATGGGCTAAGAAAAGACCATGTGCCCAGCTTTTTCTCTCTTTTGCGGTGAGGAAATCCTGGCAGACCCGGAAACTTTCCAGCCAGTGAAACATGGTCCAGGGCATATAAATCTTTCCCCAGAAGGAACCATCAGCTTTGATAAATGGAGTCTTTCCCTGGCTGTCCTGACAGGACAGGATAGCCTGGCCAGCTTTTTTAATGAGGTGAAGAATTTCTTGAGAGTGATACAGATAGTTGCCGGGAAAATTTTCTGTAAAAAGCCAGGCTAAAGACCAGATAACATCCTGGTTGGTTAGTGTCCAGCGACCATCTTTATCCAGGAAACGACCTGTGGAGTTCTGGTATCTTTTCTTCAGCGCCTGAACACCACAAAGGAAAAGCAAGCCAAGCTTTTGTTTTGTCTTCATAGCCTGAGCAATCTGATAGCATTCTTAAAGGCAATCTTTTCCCAGGCTTTAAAAGAGATAAGCTTTTTTTCTCTCAATTGATGAAAAAAACTGACAATTTTCACCTGTTTTTCCGTATGGCTGCGCACACAATAATCTGTTCCAAAAAGTAATTTATTCTGGAAGGTTTCCAGAAATTCCAGTCCGAAAGAACTATCCCGGGTTAAAGCATTGTAGCCACTGCCAGCAGAAAGGTCCGCCCAGAGATTGGGATATTTTTTCATCAGCCGGATAACAGCCCCACCTTTTTTGATAGGACCCTTAGGATATCCCTGTCTTTCTTCTAAAGAGACATCTTTAGAAATTTCCGCCCAGAAAGTTGGGCCATGTCCGATGATGATTGTTTCCGGACAAAGCCTTAACACTTTCTCCAGGCCTGGCAGACCGGGAGCATCATTTAGCCCGTAAGAGACTGGTCGGGAATGTAAATCAATCACCACCGGCAGATTCATTTGACCGGCCTGGCGGAAAAGATTGAGACAGCGCGGGTCATCAATATCCATTTTGGGTAAAAGCTCCCCCAGACCACGACATCCTCTCTTTACATATTCTTTCAACCAGGGGGAAAAATCCATCTGTGGATGGTTCAGCCCGAAACGTGGGTCCAGAAGACAGAAAGGAATCAGTCTTTCTGGAAAATGGGAACATTCCCGGATGACATCTTCTGTATCAGCCTCCAGGTACTCTCCTTCCGGTGTTTCACTTAAAGGTAGAACGCAGGCCTTTTCAATACCCCATTCCTCCATCCGACTAATGAGCTGGCTGGCATCAAGTAGTTCCTTTCTCTCTGTTACTATCCTGCCTATGTGCGCATGAAAATCTATAATCATAATTTTCTGACAGCAGTCTTATTTTCCCTCATCGGTCTGATGGAAGGCTTGCGGCACCAGGTAACCCGAATCCTTCAAAAGCGTAAAAAGCATTTTTCTTTTCTCCGTATAATCAGCAAGAAATATCCGTTTACATTTTGTTATCTCTACCTCTTCCTGGCACAGTTTCACGGCAAAGCTCAAACAACTTGCCTGTCCACACTCCCGGCAGTTTATCCCGGGAAGAAGTTTGTAGATTTCCAGCACTCCAAGTCGCTGATGCCTTTGATAATCAGGCTCCATCGTTTCTCTCTTCTGGTAGGTTTCATTAATAAAATTCTTTAGCCAGTCAAGAATTTGTCTGGCGTCTTTTTCATCCTGGATTTTTCCTGCTGTTACCTGCCGGGGATAAAGGGTGATGAGTCTTCCTTCTTTTACGATGGTCAGAGTGTGAGCCTGGTGGTTATAAATGGCAGCCTTCAGCGCCCTGTTGAGATACGGCAAAACTTCAGAAATGTCAGTATCTATCACAGCATGGAATCTGATTTTTTCCGGGTCAGCCAGGCAGGGTAAGATACCGACAATTTTAATTTCCTGCACCAGAATCCTGTCTGTGCTCATTTTTCCCGGGTATGTTGGAAAGTTTCAAAAATAAGGATACCACAAAGTTATCCGCTCATAAAATTCTTTCCGGAAAAAAGCAAGGGGGAATTTTAAAATCCCGGCTGTGTGCCCCTGAAAAAGGTAGGAAGAGGAGAAAAGGTATCCCTTTGCCAGAGACAAGAAGATTCAGAACAAAGTTTCATTCTCAGAGGGGTTTACTATCAGTTAAGTTCACCCTGAAAAGAAAAATTTTCATCAGTTACTACCATTCCTTAAATGGAAAAAGCTTTTCTGGTTGACGGAGGAATAGATTCCGGCTACACTATTACTATGGAGGAGAAAAATACAACTCCGGTGGAGTATCTTTCCCGGCTTGCCAGGATTGCTTTGACCCAGGAAGAAGCAGCCAGTCTGGAAAAAGACCTGGAAAGAATTTTAGAGTATGTTTCTCAGTTGAAGGAGATTGATACAGAAGGTGTGGAGCCAACCTACCATGTTTTGCCCATGGTTAATGTCTGGCGGCAGGATAAGGTGGAAACATCTCTTACTGTGGAAGATGCTCTGAAAAACGCACCAGAAAAAAAAGAGAATTTTTTCCAGGTTCCCAGGGTAATCTGAGGCTACTATGGAAAGAAAATACCTGCCCTTTGAAAAACCCTTAGAGGAAATAGAAAAACAGTTAAACCAACTTCAGGCAAGGAAACAGCAATCCCTGCAAGATGACCAGGCAGAGATAATACGACTGCAGCAGAAACTGGCGGAGACAACCAGACAGATTTTTTCCAACCTTACACCCTGGCAAAAAGTGCAGATAGCCCGACATCCAAACCGGCCGCATACCCTGGACTACATCAGGAAAATTTTTGAAGAATTCATTGAGCTGCATGGAGACCGGGTATGTGGAGACGACCCGGCTATGGTCACCGGACTGGCTAAACTGGAAGGTACTTCTGTGGTCGTCATTGGCCAGCAGAAAGGAGCTGATACCAAAGAGAATCTGGAGAGAAAGTTCGGGATGGCTCACCCGGAAGGCTACCGCAAAGCTAGACGCATGATGGTTCTGGCAGAAAGGCTGCATCTTCCAGTTATCTCATTGATTGATACTCCCGGCGCTCACCCGGATATGGCTGCTGAAGAGAGGGGACAGGCTCTGGCGATTGCTGAAAACCTGGAGAAAATGGCTGGTTTGAAAACACCAATTTTGGTGGCGATTATCGGAGAAGGGGGAAGCGGAGGAGCTCTTGGTATTGGAGTAGGAGACAGGGTTCTTATGCAGGAGTATGCCATCTACTCAGTGATTTCGCCAGAAGGCTGCGCCTCCATCCTCTGGAAGAACCAGCAAGCCACAGAAGAAGCAGCCAGGGCCTTGAAACTTACAGCTACCGAGCTTCTGGAGTTAGGCATCATTGACGAAGTTGTACCGGAGCCACCAGGAGGAGCCCACCGGGACCCGGCTAAAGCAGCAGAAATTCTGGCTAAAGTACTGCGCAGACATCTGACTGATTTAAAAACATTCAGTCTGGATGAACTGGTGGCATTGAGGTATCAGAAATATAGGAAAATGGGGGTTTTCCGTGAAATCACTCAAGCAGCAGAAACTTAAACTGGTCCTGCCTAAAGGTTCTCTTCAGGAAGCCACTTTTGTTCTTTTCCGTCATGCAGGGTTTGAAATTTCAGCTATTTCCCGCAGTTACTTTATCTCCATTGATGACCCGGAGATTGAGGCGGTGATGCTCCGGGCACAGGAGATTCCCCGGTATGTGGAGATGGGTGCTTTTGACGTTGGTATTTCCGGTAAAGACTGGATTATGGAAAACGGAGCCAGTGTAGTGGAAGTCTGTGAGCTAATTTATGCCAAGCAGGGATTACGTCCGGTAAAAATAGTTCTGGCTGTCCCGGAGGATTCTCCTGTGAAATCAGTCCGGGACCTCTCAGGGAAAAGGATTGCTACAGAACTGGTACATGTCACCAGAAACTATTTAAGAAAGCATGGTGTAAAGGCGGAAGTAGAATTTTCTTACGGGGCTACCGAAATTAAAGCCGGGCAGCTGGTAGACGCTATTGTGGAGATTACAGAAACTGGCTCCACTCTTTTTTCTCATCATCTGCGGATAGTGGATGTGGTGATGGAATCCACACCCAGGCTCATTGCCAATCATAAGGCATGGCAGACAAAATGGAAAAAGGAAAAGATAGAAAACCTGGCTCTTCTTCTGGAAGGAGCTTTAGTGGGTGAAAGGAAAGTTGGTTTGAAGATGAATGTGGAGAAAAGAAACCTGGAGCGTCTTCTAAAAGTTCTGCCAGCCATGAAGAAACCTACTGTTTCCCAACTGACTGACCCGGACTGGTGTGCCCTGGAAACCATTGTTGACCGGAACCAGGCAAAAAGCCTTATTCCCCAGCTTAAAAAATTAGGTGCTCAGGGGATTGTGGAATACCCGTTGCATAAGGTGATTTACTAATATCTGGAAAAAGGAGAGGCGATGCCTTGTGGAAGAAAAAGAAAGCTGCGCAAGGTGAAAACACATAAGAGGAAAAAAAGACGAAGAGCCTTGCGCCATAAGAAGAGAAAAAGATAATAGGGAAAATCCGGATGAAACGTACACTCCTGGTACTGCCGTTACTGCTGCTGCTGGGTGGTTGTAGCCAGGTCCAGATAACGCAGAAGGATACAGCTTTGAAACTTTATGTCCAGGGACTTCTCTATGAAAACCAGTCCCAGGCAGAGCTGGCAACTTCTGCCTTCCAGAAAGCCATTACCAGAGGCGCTGATGTCAGTTACATTTATGTGAAGCTAGGCCAGATGTCTTTGAAAACCAGGGACCTGAAAACAGCGGAGACACATTTTAAGAAGGCTCTAACTATTGACGAGAAAAATGCGGATGCCTGGTTTGGACTGGGAATTGTTTATTTCCACCAGCAGAAAAACCAGCAAGCCATTTCCTGTTTAGAAAAAGGTTTACAGCTCAGTCCTTCTGCCACTTCTTTGCGCATGGTACTTTGTGATTTACTGGTAGGTTCTGGCAGATATCAGGAAGCAGTGAAACATTATCAGTTTTTGATTGAAGAGAATAGGCGCAATCCCCTTTTCCATTTTAACTATGCCACAATCCTGGAGAAGGTCGGAAAGGATGAGGAAGCAGAAAAAGAATTCAAGAGGGCACTGGAACTTTCTCCCTCGTTTTATAAGGCAGCCATGGCATTAGGTTTGCTTTACGAAAGGAGCAACCGGGTGGCAGAAGCAGAATCACTTTACCGTCGTCTTATCCAGGCCAATCCTAAGAATCACCTCCCTTACCTTCTCCTTCAGGGAATCTATGCCCGCAGGAATGATCTGGAAGGTGTGAAACACATTCTGGAGGAAGGGCTGAAAAATGGTGTCCAGCAGGTAGAATTTTATCATGCCCTGGGTTCTCTCGCCCTGGAAGAAAATCAGTATCAAAAGGCTGAGGAGTATTTGAAAAAAGCTCTGGAAATAGAAGAAACCAGCCAGATTCATTTCTCCCTGGGTATCGTCTATGACAGGATGAAAGACCCTGACAGGATGGAACAATCCATGAAAAGGGCAATAGAACTGAAACCACATAACGCTATGGCGCTGAACTACCTGGGTTACTCCTATCTTCTGAAGAAGGATTTATCCCCGGAGAAGTTGAAAGAAGCCTTTTCCCTCATAAAGAAAGCCTGCCAGCTGGAACCGGAAAACGGAGCCTTTCTGGACAGTCTGGGCTGGGCGTATTACTTAATGGGGCAATACAGAAAGGCGGAAAAATTGCTTCTTAAAGCCTCCTTACTGGAGAAGGATGCGGAGATTTTTGAGCACCTCGGACATCTCTACCTGAAAAAAAATGAATATGAAAAAGCCATACTCTGGTGGTCAAAATCTCTGGAGTTGAAATACAATGGTGAGGTTGCCAGAAACCTGCAGGAAGTTATGCAGAAGTTAAGAAAGAAAAAATATTGAAGGTACGATGTCCCTCCTGGATGAAATTTCTGAAAAGCCGCAACTTTTGCGAGAAATTTCTCTCCCTCAGCTGGCAGAACTGGCTGAAGAAATCAGGAAATTAATTATTGAGGTGGTAAGCAAAAACGGTGGACATCTGGCTTCCAACCTTGGTGTGGTAGAGTTAACTATTGCCCTGCACCGTATCTTTACCATTCCTCCGGATAAATTGATTTTTGATGTGGGTCATCAGTGCTATGTACATAAAATTCTTACTGGCCGCAAAAATCTTTTCCCTACCTTAAGAAAAGAAAATGGGTTGAGTGGTTTTCCCGACCCCAAAGAGAGTCCAGCGGATACCTTTGTTACAGGTCATGCAGGCACGGCTGTTTCTCAAGCGACAGGATTGCGTCTGGGAGAAGAAATAACAGGTGACAACAGCTATACTGTTGCTGTCATTGGTGATGGTTCTCTTACCAACGGCTTAACCCTGGAAGGTTTAAACTTTCTTGGTGGCTTAAGAAAGCGGTTGCTGATTATTCTTAATGACAACAAAATGTCCATTTCGCCAACCAGAGGAGCTTTATCCTATTATTTAACCAGGATAGTAACTTCTCCCAGGGTTATTCGGCAGAAGGAAGAACTGCGTCAGTGGGTAAAACGGATTCCCAGCATCGGCGATGACCTGCTCCGTCTGGCAGAAGAACTGGAGATTAGAACAAAGGACCTGCTGCTTCCCGGGATTCTTTTTGAGAAGTTAGGCCTGCGTTACCTGGGACCGATTGACGGACATGACTTCCAGCAACTTCTGGAAATCCTCACTAATCTGAAACAGGTGAGAGAACCGGTGCTGCTTCATGTTGTTACTAAAAAAGGTAAGGGTTATCCCCTGGCTGAGGAAAAACCAGAAGATTTTCATGGGACGGGCCCGTTTGAGGTAAAAACCGGAAAGGGACTTTCCATTAACGGACCAGCTCCTGCCACAAGAGTAGCCAGGGTTCTGGAAGATTTAGCCAGTCAGGAAAAAAAACTGGTGGTTCTCACGGCAGCCATGGAGAAGGGACTGGAACTGGAATCTTTTGCCCGAAACTTCCCGGAAAGGTTTTTTGATGTTGGTATTGCGGAAAGCCATTGTGTCAGTTTAGCCAGTGGCATAGCCCGGGCTGGTTTAAGACCTGTGGTGGCTATCTACAGTACCTTCCTGCAACGTGCTTACGACCAGATTCTACACGATGTTTGCCTGCAGGGTTTACCTGTAGTCTTTCTGGTAGATAGAGCCGGGGTAGTGGGAGAAGATGGAACTACCCACCAGGGAATATTTGACCTTTCGTATCTGCGCACCATCCCGGGATTGAAGATTCTGGCTCCTTACAGTCTGGAAAATCTCGAAAACTGGCTGCGGTTTTGCCTGAGAGAAAACGTCCCTTGTGCTTTACGGTATCCCCGAACTTATCTACCTGCCAGTCTTGCTCCCTCTACAGGTGACCTCCAGCAGTGTTCTATTCTCATCCTGGGAGTGGGAAGTATGGCAGAACCAGCCTTTGCTGCCTGTAGTTTATTACAGCAATCAGGTCTTCCAGCAGCTGCCTGCGCTGTGGACCAGGTTAAACCCCTCAGTCAAAAACTTACCAATCTTCTCACCAGGAGATACCAGCTGGTAGTCACAGTGGAAGAAAACTCCAGACTCGGTGGTTTTGGAGCAGCAGTCCTGGAGCACCTTTCTGAAAAAAATATTTGCCAGCCTGTGCTGGTTTGTGGTTTACCGGACACGTTTATCAGGCATGGAGAGAGGCAAAAAATTTTAGAGGACTTTGGCCTTTCTGGTTCTGGTATTGAACAGGCAGTACGTCAGTACCTTTCTTCTTGCCAGGGTGGCTGATGGCTGATTTTCTGCGCATACATTCCTGGGTTCCTTTCAGCCAGGCAAACGGTCCCGGGTGCCGGGCAGTTATCTGGGTTCAGGGTTGTACCCTGAAGTGCCCTGGATGTTATAACCCGGAGACCCATCCGCAAGAAGCTGGTCAGCTAATCCGGCCAGAGATTCTTTTCCGAAAGATAGCCAGACTGGAAGGGAAAATAGAAGGAGTAACCATCAGCGGAGGAGAGCCTCTTCAGCAGATCAAGCCCCTGATTAAAATTCTTCAACTTTTCCGTGAAAAAACCAGGTTGTCTGTTATTCTTTTCACGGGTTACACCTGGTCAGAAGTAACAGAGATGAAAGAAAGCAGCATCCTTTTTCCCCTGGTTGATGTCATCATTGCTGGCCGTTACCAGGACAATCAAAGACTGGCAAAATCTCTTCAGGGTTCTGCCAATAAAACCTTCCACTTTCTTACAGAAAGGTATAAACAGGAAGACTTTCAGAAAGTCCCGGAAGCAGAAGTTCTCATCACGCCAGAAGGGAAAATTATCTCCACCGGGATTGACCCATTTTTCCTCTCCGGAGGATTTAATGGTAAAAAAAGGTAACCGCAAAGAAAGGGAAAAAGGGAAAATTCTGCAGGTGCAAAGTGCTCTTTTACAGGCTAAACTTTATTCCTGGAGGGAAAAAGAAATCACTACCAGCAGAAGAAGGATCTGGCTGGCATTGATTTTTTTCGGGGCAGTTATGGTAGGGTGGGCTGCCAGGGAAATATCAAGAAATTTTTTTGGTATAGTTGGCCTTGATTGTTTTCTTCCGTTTTTCCTTTTTGGGCTGCTTATGCTTCTTTGTTTCTTGCTGGTTGTTTCCAGCAGGATAAGGAGCTGATTTATGAATGTTCTTCTGGTTACAGTGGGCTCCTTAGGTGATTTTCATCCGCTGCTTTCTGTTGGTCAGGCTCTGCGTGCATCTGGAGTAAATGTTTTCCTCATCACCCATCCATACTACCAGGAGAAAACAGTGGCTACAGGATTACAGTTTATAGGTGCAGGCCAGCCCGTGGACCTGTTTGCAGAAATAAAGAAAAACCCCCAGTTTATTACCTCCCGTTCAGCACCGGTCAGTGTCTGGAAGGAATTTGTACTGCCAGCAGTGGAAGATTTTTACCGGGTGACCATGCAGGCGATAGAGAAATACCATCCTGTTTTTCTTGCTGCTCATTTTCTTTCTGTGGGCAGCCTTCTGGCAGCCTATCAGGCAGGTCTGCCGACAGCAGTCTTGATGACCACACCGACTGGCTGGCTTTCCAGTGCGGACACATCCATTGGCGGCTGGTCTTTCCCCGGCTTTTCCCGAGGGCTTTTCAAACACCTCAGAGAAAGAATCTTTCTCCATTGCAGTTATTCCCTGAAAGAATTCTGCGAGAAACTCAATATCACCTGGCATCCGCAAATAGCGGAAAGATGTCTCCGGCAGGTGGAGTTGAATTTAGGGCTCTGGTCATCCCACTTTCGGCCAGCCACCAGTGATGATCCACCGCACTCTGTCATCTGTGGTTTCTGCTGTTCTGATGGTGACAGCCGTCAGCTTCCCGGAGAGATAGAAAATTTTCTTCAGTCCGGTCCACCCCCGGTAATTGTCACTTTTGGTTCGGCTGCCAGTCTCCATGCCATGGACCTCTACCAGCAAGCAGCTAAAGTTTGCCAATCCCTTTCTCTGCGTTGTCTTCTGGTGGGACCGGAACTGGAGAAATTGTCTGCTGCTCCGTATGTCCTTACCCGGGATTATTTACCCTATCCAGCCATCTTTCACCGGTGCAGTCTCCTCATCCATCATGGTGGTATCAATACAGTAGGGTACGCTTTGAAGGCAGGTCGGCCTCAGATTATCCTGCCTTTCTGTCATGACCAGTTTGACAATGCAGTCCGTTGTGTCAGGTTAGGTGTAGCTTTAAGCCTGGACCGGTACAGACTTTCCGAATTAACTTTAACAAAAGCAGTTGCCAGAGTCCTGAAGGATAAATCTTTTGCGGAGAAAGCATCACATTCCAGCCAGATAATTAATCAGGAAAAAGACGGTAGCCAGGTCTGTGCCAGCAATCTTCTTTCCCTTGTTCCCCGGAATTAAATTCCTTGAGTGTGGTGGTTAGCTCCAGCATTTTTAAAACCTATTTACTAAAATTCCGACATAAGGATTTTCCTTCCTAATTTATTGATTTATGTACACTTATAATATACAGCCTTGACCCAGAAAGGAAGTTTGAGGCCATTTTTTATTTTTGTTATCACCTTAAGATGAAGTAAAGGATATCAACTTATGAAAAGAGAGAATTTGACTGAGGAAGAGATAAAGAGGGTGATTTACAGATTGAGGAAAGAGCGGCAGTTGGTGGAGACATATTTACTGAACACAGGGAAACAACTGGCAGTGTGGATAACGCGTCAATACACATACTGTAAGAAAGGGAATTGTAAATGTCTGAGGGGTTATCCTCATGGACCATTTTACTATTTATTTTACCAGGAAGGGGACAAGATTTGTCACAGGTATTTACCGGAGGAAAAACTGAAGCAGATAGAGAAGTTTACGCATTGCTATAAGGTATACAACCAGCAGATGGCAAGGATGAACAAGATAAACGAAGAGATAGAGAGGCATTTAAGGATACATCAGAGAAACAACTTATTACCAATACCGGGATTGATAAGAGAGAAAAAGCGAAAGTGAGCTGGAGGTATTACACAAGGGATGATGGGTATGTAAGAGAGAAATTTTTAAATCTATTGAGTATCAACACTTTTTACATCTATTGACAAATTGTTGGGGGGGTATAATAAAATTGAGAGTGAAAAAAGTAGAAAGTTAGAAAAAGATTGAAAATTAGGTAAAAAGAGGAAAATTTTAAAAATTTCTTATGTCGGAATTTCAGAAAATCTCAGGGAATTTGACAGGATTGTTTGTTAAATGATATAATCCCTAAAATAAGGGGGAAAAAATGGATGCAAGAGACCGCGGGTTTACTTTGATTGAGCTTCTGGTAGTGGTAGCCATAATTGCTATTTTAGCCGCTTTGCTTCTGCCTGCACTTTCTACAGCCAGGGAGAAAGCCCGACAGGCTGTCTGTGCCTCCAATCTCAAGCAGTTAGGGCTGGCTTTCCAGATGTATGTCCAGGATTATAATGAGCAGTTTCCCTGGCCTTACCCGCCGACTGATTACAATTCAGGGCCGTGGTGGTATGGGTTGCTTGCTCTTTACACCGGTACAGAGAAAACTCAGGTTACTACTTCTTCTTACGGTCCCCCTTACAACAGTCCCTTTTTCTGTCCTACTTATC